>MDSY01060421.1_pt1 | contig 17799 bp, 12 predicted proteins | sample 811131 | NCBI WGS metagenome assembly MDSY01 (sample SAMN05326643, study PRJNA326480) | marine metagenome | isolation source: seawater | place: Atlantic Ocean: South West | collected 2010
AAAAATAACAACTGTGTTGACAAAATATGCAAGAGGAAAACCGCAAAGACCAAAAAAATCAAATTGTCGATAGCACCACCACCGTCAGCACCACCACCGTCAGCACCACCACAGTCACCACCAGCAGCACCAGAAATAAACCCACCAGCAACAAAATATGACTACTTGTATCCGCCTTTAGATGATGACAAGTTTCAAGAAAAAATTGCTAGAAGGAAGGAGTTTCGTGACGCAAGTTATGATGGAAACATCGATGATGTGAGTGAAATGTCTGACAAGTTGTGTAATGCAGAATACGAACTTGCTCCACATCAACAGTTTGTAAGAAATTTTCTCTCTTCACAAACACCATACAACAGTTTACTTCTGTATCACGGGTTAGGGACAGGCAAGACTTGCTCTGCAATAACCGTCGCAGAGGAAGCACGAGACTTCATTAAGAATTCAAGAACATCAAACGGAAATAAAATTATCGTCGTTGCGTCTCCAAACGTACAAGAAAACTTTAGGCTTCAACTTTTCAACGAAGAAAATCTTAATCCATATTCAGATGCATATGGATGGACGTTGAAAAATTCGTGTGTCGGAAATAAATTCATAAGAGAAATTACTCAATCAAACAACGGGAAGTTGTTCAAAAAGGAAGAAAAGAATGTTCTAATCAGGAAAATCAATCGCATTATTGACAATAATTACATGTTCAAAGGATACGAGCAGTTTTACAATTATTTTGAGAAAAAAATTGTCATAAGTTCAAAACTAGATACAAAGAGTCAACAAAAAATGTTTAAGCAAAAAATCAAAAAAATGTTTAGTAATTCAGTGATTATTATCGACGAAGCACATAATCTTCGGTCCGAAAACGAAAATAGTGAGAAAAATGATGATACACAGAGGAAAAAAATGCTGAAAGGAGTGACATTAATATTAGAACGTCTGGCCGATAATGCTGATAACCTCAAGTTACTGCTTCTTTCAGCAACCCCAATGTATAATAGTCCAAAAGAAATAATAGCGCTTCTTAATCTAATGAATCGTAACGACGGTAGACGAACTATACGCTCAGACCAGGTGTTCGACAGTTCTGGAAATTTTTTAGTATCGGACAATGGGTTAGAAATCGGTCGTGAACTCTTGGAAAGCCAAGCCCAAGGGTATGTTTCGTTTGTTCGTGGAGAGAATCCATACACTTTCCCATATAGAATATGGCCGAGTAACTTCGAACCAAAATCTAGTATACACAATAATAATAAACCCACATTTAAACTTAATGGATCAAAATTAGTGGATGGGATCAAAACCTTAGATTTATTCATAACAAGAATCGCATCTACGCAAGAAGCGGCGTATGAATACATTATGAATCGTCTCAATACTGGTAAAAACATTGTTCACATTGAAAATGATAAATTGAACTACAATATGGTTCAAACACCAATTCAGGCGTTAAATATCGTATACCCACACGAAGACTTGTCAAACAATAGTGGTCCAATAGATCTAAAAGAGATGGTCGGCAAGAGCGGTTTGGATAGAATCATGAGTTGGAAAGAGGAAAAGTCCGCCACGCCTAAGCGAGACAATTTTGACTACAAAGACAGAGATACATATGAGGACATTTTCTCTCCAGATAAGATTGGCAAATACAGTTCTAAAATAAAAACAATCTGCGACCGTGTGATGAACTCCGATGGAGTGGTTTTAGTTTATTCACAATTTATTGATGGCGGGTTAGTGCCACTAGCCCTAGCTTTAGAACAGCTCGGATTTACCCGAGCAGGAAGTAAAAAAACCTTATTCGTAGAAAATCGTCTCCCTAAGAACAAGACAAATCTGAAATACGCAATGATAACAGGAGACAAGGCATTTTCGCCTGACAACGTTGAAGAACTCAGAATTGTAACTCAAACAAAAAATATGAATGGGGATTTTGCAAAGGTGGTTCTCATTTCTCGCGCTGGTTCAGAAGGATTAGATTTTAAATTCATAAGACAGGTCCATATTATGGAACCGTGGTTCAATTTAAACAGGGTTGAACAGATAATCGGTCGCGCCGTGAGAACTTGTAGTCATAAAAGTCTAGAGTTTTCAAAAAGAAACGTGGAAATATACCTTCATTGCTTATCATTGAAAACTGGGTTCGAGAGCATAGATATGTACATGTATAGAAAGGCAGAAATAAAGTCAATACAAATAGGAAACGTGTCAAGGGCGTTAAAAAATGTATCAACCGACTGTCTTCTCAATATTAGCCAGACTAACTTTTCAGAGAACATAATGAAACAGACCAAGAAATTGACACTATCAACACGAGACGAAGATGGAAAATCTAAAGAAATATATTACAAAATAGGAGACAAACCTTATTCGTCGGCTTGCGATTATATGAGAAATTGTGATCACCAATGCAATGTGATTGACTATGGAAGAAGCGTGAAGGACACGTATCATTCTACGTTCATGTATCAAGATATAGACGAAATCAAGAAAACAATAAAAGGAATGATGACCGAAAATTTTTTCTTTCGGAAAACAGAATTAGTTAAGAAACTCAAGGAATTCAAAATGTACCCCAGCTCTAAAATAGAAACTGCATTGAACGATATCGTAGATAAACGTGAACAAATAATTGATAAATACGACCGACGTGGAAGATTGATCAAAGCAGGGGATCTATACATATACCAGCCTCAAACGTTGAACAACGATAAAATATCTCTCTATGAGAGAACACGACCAATAGAGAAAAAAATACAAAGGGTGAGAGTGAACCTATCTGACACCCAAAAAGTGGAAGGTTTTGAAGATATTGATTCGAATGTAATGCGTGAAGTTAACAACAGATATCAGTTTATATTGGGAAACAAAAACACTTTGGAGACCAAAACGAGATTTCAACAAAAAACATACGATTTATTAAGGGAAGCGTATACCGAATTTGTAGGAAATAAAAAGGATGTTTCAACAATGAACAACGTGGTCGCAACTCGATTGATAGAAGAGTTGAAATGTAACGACTTGAATAAACTTATATGTCATGTGGTCAATAACAATAACGATGAAAAAAATGAAATACTAGATATGTGTAAAGAATACTTAGAAAATAGACAAGTTCAACACAAGACTGACTCATCAATCCACTATCTGTTATATGATGTCAATAAGAATGAAAATACTTATAGTGGAATTAAGATAGATAGAGAGAAAGGAATTTGTAAAAACGAGAAAGACATTTCAAATAGGGCACTTAAAAAAGGGATTGAAGTGATCAATTCAAGGGATTTGCATATACCATATATTTTTATGGGTCCTGTAAATTCTAGTGATGAACTATCTGTCATGAAGCGTGTGAAACAACTAGGCTTCACGGGAGTGAAGGACGCAACACCACAACGAGCGCGCGATGAGTTACTTTTTAGATATAACGATGCGAAATCTAAAGAGGGAAAACGTTGGGTTTTATCTTTGATTGAACACCAATTAGTTAGTCAAGACAACAAACCAAAAAAAAATTGATATTAATATAAGAATATGTCATTATATTATAAAATGAACACAACTCTCAAAAAAGGAAAGAAACCTCGAGTAAATAAATACACGGTTCATGGTTCGGTGAACTACAGTAAAGCATTGTTAAGCCGGAAACTGCACATCCCGATTGTGAACGTTGGGAAAAATCTAAAGGATACATTAGAGAGAGCAATTGCGTTATCAATTGAAGGAAAATGTATTGAAGATGGGTTTGTAAAACCAGATTCTTGTAATGTAATAGCACATTCGAGTGGAATATTAAAAGGACACAATGTATCATTTGAAGTTTCATTCGAATGTCTTGTTTGTTACCCTGTAAACGGAATGAAAATATCTTGCATAGCAAAAAATATCACTAAAGCTGGTATTCGTGCTGAATCCGAAGAAACACCGAATCCAATAGTAATATTCATCGCACGGGATCATCATAATAAGATGGAATACTTTTCACAAGTTAAGACCGGTGACAAGATACGTGTATCCGTTATTGGTCACCGTTTTGAGTTGAACGATAAATACATTTCTATTATTGCTGAATTGATTGAAGCAAAAAAACAAAAGTTAGTAATTAAAGAAACATAAAGCACATTCAATTAAATGACTAAGCATGAACATCAAAGAGGTTAAAATTCGAATCGAAAACATGTCGAAATACCACCAGATTGAGATTCTACGAATATTTGTGAAAGCAGGAATGAAAAACATAAATGAAAACAAAAACGGTTCCTTTATCAATCTCACGGAAGTTTCTGATAAAACAATTGAAATTGTGAGAGATTATATCAAATACGTTGATACACAAACACAAGAACTGAGTAACGCAGAAACCAAAATGAGCAAAATCCAAGAAACTTTTTTTAAAGGTGATAAAGACAACCGTAATGTTTAACTAGTATGAGTATAGCAAGAAAACATAAAACTTATAATTTTTTGTTCGATGGAATGGATAAGTACATGTTTTCTCAAGAAAACATGTTACAACTCAAATGCGAAAATTTGGCTAACCCGCGTAAGGAAGTCCAAAAACTGACTCCCCAAAAAAACTTAAGAAAAGCAACAAAAGATAATGAAACCTTATTTTTTCCTAGACAGGATGATATGCTATTCTGGTGTTTTTATATCATTAAACACGGATTTCATGAATATGAAATGTGTAAGTTATCTTCTTTCAAAACAGAGAAAGAATTCAAGATAGGGTCGGTCGAACTTCTTCGAAACAAAAAAGACAAACTGAAAATAGCAAAGTTGAAGTTAGCAAATATCGAAAGCGAATTGGTAAACGATAAAAGGATTACATTGTCAGGGTTATTTGCGTTATGTATTGCACATGAAGTCTCTGTTTTTTTCGTTTCAGGTTCAACATATTGTGATTTTGATTTTGATTTTGCTGCGAGCAATGACTCACCAAACGACGCGATAGTTTATGACCAACAAAGCAAAAGAGTGGGTGTAAAAAATCTTCACGGTGTAGGAGGTTTTAAAGATACAATCAAGAAAACACATTTCCATATAACCAATCCAGATAAACCAATAAACGCCATCAGTGGCTATTCGCTTTCCGATTTACAGGAAATATGTAAAAAAATGTCAATTCCACTTCTGCGTTCAGATGGGAAGAGGGAGACCAAAATAAATCTATACCAGGCAATTCTGTCAAAAATTGATTGCAAATAACATAAATATTATCCTTTCAGATATATATACTGATGTCTGGGAAGCCATCATCGACTCCGTCTGACCGACTCGAAAGAATGATTGAATTATTCTTAGCCAACAAGAACAACAATAGTTACAACATGGAGTTAGAAGTGAAATTCGGTACATTACCAAAGATGAATAGAACTACTCGAAACCAGTTTGACGATGTTGCGAAACGTCTTATTTCACTAGGATTCATAATCGACAATTCCGAACACATACTGAGGATTTTCACTAAGTTTGTTAACAAACAAGGAGTAGAGAAACCATCCAATGTGCGTGTGAATGTAGTAGGTATTAATACAATCTCTACATATTGTAACGATGACACGATAAACGACTCCAATGTCAGTTTTGAAGTCAAAAAAACTTTTAAAAACGATAACATATTTGTTGAATCTGTCGATTTCAAGGATTACAACTTTCGTGTTTCATTGAATGAAGAGAGTTATCCATCTCCAGAAATCATAAATCAATTGACAAACAAATGGACCGACTTGAAGAAGAATTTTAGATTGATGAACAGAACCACGTTTCGTCACAAAGACTTTCCCTTCAAACTCGATCTATCTATTGTGAAGAGTTCATATAAATCATCCACGTCGTTCTCTGGTTCCGGTGTTATGAATGAAAATGAGAAATACGAAATTGAGATTGAAGCGGACAATGAGTTACTCAAGAACAACGTTCACACAGGAAAAACATTAACAACTAATTTGAAGAAATTAATTAAGTATGTGCTTTCTGGTCTTCAATCCACAAATTATCCTGTCTCTATTACAGAGCAAGAAAGTATAAAATCTGAATATGTTGCAACTCTGTTTCCGGGTAAGAACGATATTAAACCATCCTTTATCGGTCCTTCGTCTTACACTTTGCAGCAAGACAATATTGTGGAACGAGAACCTGATGGAGAAAACAAACAACAAACATATCCTCCAAATATTCGCGACAACTACACTGTAACTGATAAGGCTGATGGAGATCGTAAGTTATTGTTTGTCGCTAAAAATGAACGAATTTACCTCATTGATACAAATATGAATGTTCAGTTTACCGGAGCAATGACACAATCACAAAAGTACAGTGGTACACTTATGGATGGAGAGCACATTAAATTCAATAAAGACGGCAAGTATATAAATTTATATGCAGTGTTTGATATTTACTATGTAAATGGCAAAGATATTCGCGACAAACCTTTTTACCCGAAGAAAAAGTCAAGCGGTCATCGTTACAATTACATTGTAGATACATTGAAAAAACTTTCTCAGTTATCAATCGTCAACAATGAACCCTCTCCAATTCGTATTGAACCAAAAAAATTTCGTGTTGGAACCAAACCAGATTTGATTTTCAATGAGTGTCTGGAAATTCTTGAAGAAAATAGTGAATACAAAACGGATGGACTTATATTCACACCTTGTGACCTTGGTGTTGGAGCGGACATTGTAGGACAACCACCAATCACACCCAAGAAAGCGGCTTGGAAGCATTCTTTCAAGTGGAAACCACCGATTCATAACACAATTGACTTTCTAGTGAAGTTTCAGCGAAAACCCGATGGAGAAGTTATTGTTGGTAATATATTTAAGTCGGGAACAAGCATGAAAAATCAATTGATGCAATACAACAAATCTATATTACATGTTGGGTTCGACCTTAGAGACGGTTATCCAAACGCTTTTCAAGACGTAATAAATGGAAAAGTTCCGGAAGAGAGAAACAATTTACAGCAAGGTAATCGTCGGAATAATAAAAACTACGTTGCTTCTCGGTTCTATCCTACGAACCCTTACGACAATAATGCTGCCGAATGTAATCTCATGCTTAGTTTGGGAGCAAATGGAAAGAAAGTTATCAAAACGTTAGAAGGAGAGGTGATTGAAGATAAAATGGTCGTTGAGTTCAGTTATGATGGTACAAAGGATATTGGATGGAGGTGGACACCTCTTCGTGTTAGGTATGATAAAACTGCTGACCAAGGTGGAGCAAGATATGGAAATAATTACAACGTGGCAAATAATAATTGGAATAGCATACATAATCCTGTTACCGAGGAGATGATAACTACTGGTAATGGTATTCCGGAACAGGTTGGTATTAATGAAGAACTTTATTACAACAGAGATTCAGGGAAAAAATCTCATACAAGAGGACTGCGTAATTATCACAACTGGTTGAAAAACATGCTGATAGATAGAACCACGAACAAAAATGATACTCTTATTGATTTGGCAGTGGGAAAGGGAGGAGACTTGAATAAATGGATCAACGCTGAACTAGGATTTGTATTTGGTATTGATTATTCAAAAGACAATATTGAAAATCCCCGCGACGGAGCATGTGCAAGATATTTGAACGCATTGAAAAAAAAGAAACGTGTTCCCAAATCACTATTTGTACACGGTGATTCGTCAATGAATATCAGAAACACAGAAGGTGTTCCTGATGATGAGGGCAAGAATGTTGTAAATGTGGTTTTTGGTTCAGTTGTCACCGAAGATGTTTCAGGGAAAGCACTAAAAGAAGTGGTTGGAATCGGAAATGAAGGTTTTAATGTCTCCTCAATTCAGTTTGCTATTCACTACATGTTCGAGTCAAAATCCAAACTACACGGCTTCCTTCGAAACGTCGCAGAGACTACAAAAGAAGGGGGGTACTTCGTTGGAACAACTTATGATGGAATGGAAGTTTTCAAACTTCTCAAGAGTAAACAAATTAAAAAAGGAGAAAGTATAAGTTATAGTGCTGATAACCAGCCAGATGACACAATATGGCAAGTGACTAAACAATATGATAAAGATGAATTCATTCCGGATGATAGTTGTCTAGGTTATGCGATTGATGTGTATCAAGAAACGATTAATAAGGTATTCACAGAATATTTGGTTAATTTTGAGTATTTGACAATGTTGCTTAAGCATTACGGATTTGTTGTAGAAAATAATATTATAAAAACGCATAGTTTTAGAGAGCTATATTCCGAATACGAAAAAGATTACACAAGAAATAATGACAGAATCTTAATGACCGAGAACGAAAAGAAAATTTCATATTTGAATCGATTATTTGTATTCAAAAAAACTACAACTGTGGATGCCCAAAAAATGTCGGAAATTTTAATGAAAGACGATATTGAAAATTATGACAGCGAATAAGCCGGAAAACACGTTAAAATCAAGAACTTATTGTTTCAACGATGAAATATAACAACAACGATGAAATATAACAACAACGATATAAATGATAAATATAATATTAAATATTATTGAAATTATATGAGTTTCTTTCAGATGCCGACTATTCCCGAAATGAATAACATTTATAACGTAATAGATGTCATTTCAATGACCTCAATGACCAATGGTTGTAATGCTGTAATAAATAAAAGTCTTGAACATTATTTATCAAAATTAAAAACAGAGATAGATAATCGACAATGCGAATGGGACCTACACAAAAAATATACCAACCCTTATGAGTTTATCCATAGTATGATACCGAAGACACAATATTCTGTATCGAAACTCAAACCTTTATCAAGATCGTATTATAAGATGGTTGAAATATATCACTTGTTTGAATTGGATAAAATTTTACCCCAAGTATGTAATACGTTTCATATTGCCGAAGGACCGGGCGGATTCATAGAAGCATTGTGCGACCTTCGCAAAAATTCTTCTGATAAGTATGTTGGAATAACTCTCATAGATGATAGCAACTACACCATACCTGGATGGAAAAAAAGCAAGACATTTTTAGAAAAACATAAAAACGTTTATTTGGAGACTGGAAAGACTGGTGACGGAGACATTACAAGCGAACTGAATCTAAAACATTGTTACGAAAAGTATGGCGGGACGATAGATTTTGTGACAGCCGATGGAGGATTCGATTTTTCTGTTCACTTCAACAAACAAGAGACCATGAGTGCAAAGTTGTCTTTTTCACAGATTGCTTTTGCTGTTGCAGTTCAAAAAAAAGGAGGGGTTTTTTTGATGAAAGTATTTGACACATTTACACAAGTTTCCGTTCATATGATGTTTCTACTTTCACTTCTTTACGAGGAAGTATATGTTGTAAAACCAAATTCGAGTCGATATGCTAACTCAGAAAAATACGTCGTGTGTAAAAATTTCAGACTTGATCCCAATGCCCAGTCGTTACTTGTTAAAAGTTTTTTTCTATCATTACAAGAAAAAAATTTTAAGCAGAATGAAATCATTGTTTCAATTCTCAATATCCAGGTCCCCTACTTTTATTTGTGTAAAATACAAGAATGTAACGCGATTTATGGTCAACAACAGATAGAAACGATATCAACCACGTTGCTTCTCATGGATAATGATGACAAAAAACTTATGGAAAGTATTAAAAACACAAATCTCACAAGATGTGTGAAGTGGTGTCGAAAATATGAAATTCCTTACAACAATGTTTGTTAATCGTTCACTGCGATGTTTATGAAAAACTTAACCAGTTCAACTCGCACATTATGTATTCGTTTACGTTTGAAATTTCATCATTTTTTCGCTCAACTGTTTCATTTTTTCCATATAGTGTTTCATTTTTCTCTCTTTCTCATCCAGTCTATTTCTCATTTCATTTGTTATCTGTTTTTGTTGTTCCAATTCTCTCTCTGCCTCGTTCACTCTATCACTCGCTATCTTTTTCACACTGGCAATTTGTTGTTTCAATTTATTTATTTCTTCAGTTTTATCGTTATAGGCATCTTCTATTCCTTCCAACTGTATGTCTGTCATGCCCTCTAGTACAAAAGGATATGCACTCCCATATTGTAGCTTTCTTCTAGATCTAGTTTTATGTTTTGTTGAATTTTTGCGTTTCGTTCTTCTTTTTCTGAAACTTGTTTTTGCAATTATATATTATACGTATATAATATATAATGGAAAAGACAACTCTGAGTGAGATTAAAAGTGATATCAAGTACAAACGCGATACCTTGCATTTGGCGCATGAGGATTTGAAACGACAAGGAGACTTTTGGAACAAAATTATCATCTTCGTAAGTTTAGGGTCTTCGCTATTTGAAAGCACTAAAATGACGATGAAATGGGATACTCCAGGACTGAACCTGTTTCCGATTTTCCTTTCTTCTTTGGTGGCCGGCATTTCGTCTTTTGTCAAGTTTAAGCGATACAATGAACAACAAGAGGTTCTTATTCAATCGTGCACAGTATTGACCGGCACGCTCGCTAAAGCACGAAACAGTAGCATCGTCGACGAAGATTTACTCCGCGAATACCATGAAGCCCTTGAACTGTTAGAGACAAGTCTCTACCCAGATGTGCGAAAACGCTTTTTGAAAGCATCCCAAAAAAACCTCGTAAGTATTATTAGCAATGAAGATGCATACTTCCAAATGATTGAAGACGCAAAGGCGGGCAAAGATATATCCGAATACAAAAGTAATAGTTCCCAGACAACGTCTGAAGATAACATCGACCTATTTCGCAATGAAGGGATTCAACCTAAAAATGGTGATTCAAGTGATAACGTTGGTTCAGGTGATGACGAAGTTTCAATTACTGGAAATAGAGAACCAAATACGAAACAAGAAATTACATTAAAGGTGTCTGAACAACCAACGAATGATACTCAGCTAGAAACCATAATAGATGGCGCGGACCTGGAAATAGAGACGGGCCCGGCAACGGATAATGTGTAATGTTGCTTTTGGTTAGATGTCGAAAAATGTGCAAGCTTGTTTATAAATACTTTTCTAGAATATAATATTACAAATAATATTCTAGAATTCTATTCTTTTTCGCCGATATGTATTAATTATCCCCAGGGGATAAACCACCTAACCGTGTGTTTTTGATGAACCCGATAGAGAGTCCATAACTTTGAGTCTTTTCAGTGTGTTGTCTAAGTTGCTTTTTTCTACTCCAGTAAAAAGATAATTGGTAGCTGGCGCAATCTCATTCTTTTTAACGTCACGATAAACGTAATCTATTTTTTTTACGGTCTTTTCGACAAGGTCCTTGTTTTTTATTATTTCAGTAGTATAATCCACCGGTTCACATATTAATGCTATAGCAAAGTATATAACAAAACGACGACGTTTCTTCACTCCACTAGTATACTTTATGCAGAACATCTGGAGAAGGGACTCGATTATCTTCGAAGTCAAGATATTTTTGCTTTGATTAACTTGTTTCTGTATGACCTCCCAAACCAACCATATCGGGTCCATCCCATATGCATCCAAGACGGGCGCGAAAGTCCTTCGTTCACAAATACACTTCTCTTTACGACGTTTACATACTATTTCGTATTCGATGATCCATTCTACCCAATAACACGCGGATATAACGTTCTTAGAATCAGACGACAAATGATATGCTAGTTCGTTCACTGAAATAAACAACTCTTTAGGGTCTCCTTTACGGAAGACCCCTTCCACGTATCCGATGTTGGGTGCCTTGAGTTTCGAGGATATACTGGTGATGTCGAATGTCCCTTCCTTTGGTAATTTTACTGGTTCAAAAACGTGTTTTTGACGTGAATTACACAACAACGCGATGACTTGTGCGAATATTTCTCTTATATTCGCGTTGTTTCGCATCAACAACTCATTGCCGATATATCCGTTTGAATGAATTTTCTTGAAATCATCAAATCTTTTTGCAATGAAAATTGGTAATTTAGGACTTCCCAAATGCACATGTCTACTTACGTAAAGTATTATACACTCCCATAAGTCTATAAAGTGACCAGCACATACAAATTCCGCACCCCAATAGCAGGCCTCCTCTAACTTACTTGCAACAATACATTCAATAATAACCTTTTTCACTTTTGTTTTTTGGAATTTAGAAAATGTGATCCCTTTGAAATCATTCTGATTACGTATGTCATTTATTTCGGTAATCGACATATATGTTTTTCACACAAAAAATATCACTGTATTACATATATGGCCTCTATAATTAAAAAAATTAATAAATTCACTTTGTGGGAAAAAATAATGTGGGTTTTGTTACTACTCATATTTGCTGTTCTTTCAGTTAGCTATTTCACTTCCATAAAAGAAGGATTTGAGAAAACCCCCAACGAAAGTAATAAACTTGTTGTAAAAAAAGGGCGTGACGTTTACGATAATTTTTACACTCATTTTTATGACAAATTGGTATTTTGTAAAGCGAAAAACGATTTTGAGGTTGGTGTTATTTTGAAGGTCACTAACCCTACCAAAAATAGTAAGATTCTAGATATTGGAAGTGGAACCGGACACCACGTTGCTGCATTCACAGAAAACGGTATTAATGCTCTTGGGGTTGACGTTTCATCATCGATGGTTAATGTTTCTAAAGATCTATATCCTGGTAGCGACTATACGCTTGGTGATGCATTAGAAACAATGCTGTTTCCTCCAGAAACGTTTACACATATAACGTGTTTGTATTTCACTATATATTATATTAAGGACAAACAAACACTCATTCATAACTGCTACAACTGGTTATCACCCGGTGGATTTATGGTATTGCATCTGGTAGACAGAGATGGGTTTGACCCGATTTTACCAGCAGGTGATCCTTTCTACATTGTTTCCCCTCAACATTACGCAAAGAAACGGATTACTTCGACTGTCGTAAAGTTCAAAGGGTATGACTACCGTTCAAATTTTGAATACAATCCTAAAAGGGACGAAGCCTCAATGAACGAACATTTCAAAAATACGAAAACGGGTGATGTTCGCAAAAACGAGCATACGCTGTTTATGCAAACACAGAAACAAATTTTGGCCATTGCTAAAGATGCCGGGTTTATCCTTCATAGCCAACACAGCATGTTGCGATGCCAATATGAGAAACAATACATCTATATATTACAAAAATCGAACTGACTTTATAATGAATTGTGACACATATTGAACATCAAACGATTCACAAAGTAGAGAGTGAGTGAGTTAATCGTGATAAGGAGATAGTTTGACAACGTTTTCATTGAACGATTTTTTTTTCTTAACAGTAAACTTAAACAACAGAATACAGATCCAACAAATGATACAAAGAACACTACTGCTAAAATATAGAAATAGTAACAATAATCTTTATGCAAAGGTCCAACTAATGCATCGAACATTTTCATATACACATCCCGAATATTAAAATATCAGAAGACGTTTATTTCTTACTTTGCTTGTATAGTTCTAGAGCAATCAATGCGCCACTAACCTGCGAAAAAATGTAAGGCATTACCTTGTTGACAGAAATCTTTCCAGCCGCTGCCATGGCAATCGTCACGGCAGGATTAAAATGTGCTCCTGACATTTTTGAACCAACAATAATTCCAATCGCCAAAGAAGCTCCGATCGCCGCCGCGTTTTTTGTAGCGAGGATTACGTAAAGTAGAAACAGAGTACCAAGAAACTCAACAAGATATTTATTCATTATACTATAAAGTATAGATTAAAATTGTGTCACCGCTGATTAACTTCTCTTTCGGTTTTTCGCAATTAGTCCCTTTATCATTGTGTAATCCGAACTGTCTCGAACTTTCTTGTGACGATTTTTCATTGTTTCTGTTGTTTCAGATTTAACAAAAATATCTCCATAAGCAAGAACCTTCTTCTGGTCTCGTGCTTTCATGTTATCCCCAACATTGGTTGATTTTGATATGGTCATTATATATTGATGCAAGAAAAAAATATATATTGATATCCATTAATCGTTCTATGTGATTATACGAGGCGCAATGTTCATCGTTATTAGTTCTTGGAACATCAGTTTACAAGCATAAGGTAGCTCTACATAATCAAAGTCTACACGATTATCACATGTCCGACAATGATGAATATGCTTGTGATCATTGTAAGCAGCAATCATGCCACAGCGTTTACATACATTGACTTTAAACGCATCTGAGACATCATAAATTCGTTCCTTATTGAATCTTGATGCTCCATGGGAACACATACAGTCTCTTTCCATTTCACCATATCGGAGACCACCATCTCTTGAACGCCCTTCGGCAGGCTGCCTTGTAAGGTTGACCATTGGACCATTACTTCGACTATGATGTTTGTCCACTACCATGTGTTTAAGGCGCTGATAAAAGACCGGCCCAACGAAAATCGACGTTTCAAGTTGTTCACCGGTCATTCCATTATAAAGGAGCTCGTTTCCTTTAGACTCGAAACCTACGTTTTGCAGGTCGTGGCAAATGTCCTTGATGTCAAGTTTCCCGAAACTGGTCCCGTCACCATAAAGTCCCAACTCCAAAAGAACTTTTCCAAGCAAGGTCTCTTTTAATTGGGCAATCGTCATTCGTGAAGGTATAGCATGTGGATTGATGATGATATCCGGTTTCAATCCATTTTCCATAAATGGCATGTCTTCTTCCGGAATGATGTTACCTATGGTGCCTTTCTGTCCGTGACGACTGCTAAACTTATCACCTATTACCGGCTTTCGGAAAGTGCGGACTCTTACTTTACAAAATTTGTATCCGTCTCCATTTCTGTCCAAATAATTCTTGTCGATATAGGACTCCTCATGAGTTCTAAATAGTCGACTCTGATCTTCATATTTCATGACTTTTGTATGATCATTGCGGGCGGTTTTTATTGGGAGCATCTTGGCTATAATTATATCTCTATTTTCAACTAGTTTGTTTTCGTCTATTACACCGTCTTTATTCAATTTTTCATAATTTCCATATTTGATTCCCTTTGTTTTTGACGGGTCAGGTTTACACCGAACTTCTTCGTCTCCCTGGATTTTCTTATCTTCGTCTTTTTCTGTGTGGTATATGGTTGCTTGAAACATTCCGCGATCAATTGACCCTTTATTGAAAATGATCGAATCTTCCTGGTTGTAGCCCGTATATGTCATTATAGCAACAACCACTTGTTCTCCGGATGGAATCTTGTTGAGATGCATCATATTCATGACTCTCGTATCCACAAGAGGTCGCATCGGATAAGTCAAAACATACGCGGTTCGATCCATCCTCGAGTCGTAATTTGTCACGTACATACCAATTGCCTGTTTCCCCATCGCACATTGATAAGTATTTCTGGGTGATTGGTTATGTTCTGGAAACGGAATACAAGAACCAAGAATACCGAATATGGTGCTTGGGTGAATCTCACAATGCGTGTATTGATAAATTCTGTTTTGTTTCGATGACAATAATTCGCTTGGTTTCATTGAAATCATACTGAGGTTTTGTTCTCCTGGGTCTATATACTCGATTACGGCATCATCATTAATGGTGTCCGTTAGAAGATCGTTCCATTTAAGATGTCCTGAAGCGATTTGTTCCACATGATGTTGCGTGATGTATAAACTGTTATCCGGTTTAACGCGAAATACAGGTCTCATGAGTCTCCCAGCATCATTGTTGATATGGATTTCTTTGCATTTTATGTCGAAGATAATTGACGTATAAATGTTGATGATACCCTTGTGTTTTTTGTCCTTAATATTTTTATACATTTCTAGTGGGGAAACGGCGTTTCCAATCCAATTTCCATTTATAAATACCTTTACTCCATTTCTCATTTGTGACCTCTTCATATCTGCGTGTTGAATCACTTGTGGTTCGATATAATTGTAAAGTGCTGTGCTGTTACAAGGTATTGTAATGTGCGCCATATAGCTAAGGTTTTTCACTACACCAACAGACCCACCTTCAGGAGTTTCTGCAGGGCAAATGAACCCCCAAGAAGTATTGTGTAGTTTTCGAGGAGGTATCAGTTTTCCACTTTTATCAATAGGTGTATTGATACGGCGCAAATGACTTAGACTTGATATGTATGTTAACCGATTCAATACCTGTGCCACTCCGACTTTGTTAGTGTTTGTTTGTTTTATTCCGAAGTCTCCTGTTGACAGGGCTCGTTTAATACCGTTCTCAATTGTGGATGATTTCACCACCTTGTAAAGATTTGTCATATTGACAATAGAAGTGTAATCTTCGGTAGCACGCCAAGAACCATTGTTTATTTCTCGGATGATCTGCTTCGACATATCCTTGACCATTTTGTTGAAATAATTTCTGAACAGGTTGTTTAGCAAAATCCCAGTTAAATCAATGCGCTTGTTCAGATAAGAGTCTCTATCGTCAGGAGGACTCCATCCAAAGGAACACCTTAATAACCGGTTTGTCATATATCCAAGAAAGTATTTCTTCTGTTCTTTTGTTTTACAATGTGGAAACAAATCATCTGCCAATACATTTACAGTGAACTCTCGTTTCTTCCGCTCCCCAGTCTCTTGATCCATATTCATTGGTGTGTACATCGCTTGTGATGTTATGTAGTCAATCGCAGCATCTTTTGTCAAATATTTAGACGCTGCTTCGATTGAAGCGCTTAGGGCTGTCATCATTTGTGTCGTCTCTTGTGTGTTATCTTTAGAATCAAGGACAATATAATTACAAATTTCTTCGTCGCTTGTTAATCCCATTGCTCTGAAAACAATGAACAATGGGATTGGTGTATTAATTCGTGGGATTTGCAATGAAATACTGTTTCCAAAACTATTCTGTTTGTTGGAAATAAACATATTGATTTGTTTCGGAGAAATGTATTTAGTATCAGGAACAGATTTTATTTCTGCAATCCATGACCACTTGGTGTTGTTCTTCGCCACATTGAAGCATTGAATACGGTTCTCCGCAGCACGTTCTTGACCAATACATGTTTTTTCGGACCCATTAATAATGAAGTATCCACCTGGATCCATATGACATTCTCCTGCCACATCGCACGGGACGTGTTTATATTGCTCAAGAACACATATAGATGACCGTAACATAACAGGGATCTTTCCGATGTAGACACCAGGAATTATCTTATAAGATATTTGTTCGTTCTCGCAATTTTCACCGGAACGAACAATGTATTTAATGTTCATGTCTAAAGTCATATTCGAAGAATATGTGAAGTTCCTCAGCCTTGCCTCTTGCGGAAACATTAACTTTGTTGCTCCATTGTTTTCGTGTATCTGCGAACGATGAATACTGAAATTTTCGAATGTAACGAACATTTCTAACCTATGCTTCTTTGCAGAAGGCACAAAGTCTTGTTCCGATACAACGCGTAACGGATTGAACATTTCTATTGTCTTGGTAATTTGGACTTGCACAAAATCATTGTATGATTCAATCTGATGACGAACCGCTCTTTTCAGATGAGTTCCTGAGAAATATGACTCAATCACTTTCCAAGGGTCGCCTTTGTATGTATCATCGCTTTTATTCGATACTTCTCTTTTCATTGAGTTATGTTTTGATGTTTCCATGTTAGGTTTGACATACATATGTAGGCTATATTCTATTTCAATTTATCTTTAAATTATGATTGCGTGTTTTGTTTTAATATTTTTCACCTCTTGTAATTTATATGGGGGAAAAAACAAAAATTGTGAAATTTGAAATTGCACCAACTTTAAGTCAACCAAAAACCAGGAAAAAACGATCTACCATGAAGTCAACAGAACAAGGCAAGAACCTCAAAAAGAAACTCAAGTCTCGAATTAAGGATTTCCAGAAGAGAAAGGAGCGTGAAATCAAAAACAAAGGAGGGGG
>MDSY01105276.1_pt1 | contig 17795 bp, 21 predicted proteins | sample 811131 | NCBI WGS metagenome assembly MDSY01 (sample SAMN05326643, study PRJNA326480) | marine metagenome | isolation source: seawater | place: Atlantic Ocean: South West | collected 2010
AATACTATATTAAAAGAACAGGTATACAATATAACATGGCGTCCGATCTATATACAATTACCAGTGGCAATCTATATGTAAACGACGAAGCTCTGGTTAGAGAACTTATTATTATTGCTGCAAAGCATTCAAAGGATGTTGGTACACTTGTTAAAGTAGTGACTGTAATTGGGGAATCATGTGGCGTAACTATCGCACTTAGCAATACACTACTAACTACATTCGCACTAAAGAAAGCAAAGGAACTCAAGAAACCAAAACAGCTTTCCATTAAGATGGCAAGCTATCATGCATTTCGCTCATGTATCAAACCAGATCTTCTGCGCATTGTACCAGGTGGACAAAACGCGGCAATTTCTGAAATCAATCGATTTACATCTATGATTTGGAAAGCAATTGACAATGAACTAAAGAATCAATGGGCGAATGAGTTTAACGAACTTACAACTGAGAGAATTGAAAAATGGAATGCAATCTTTAAGACCACGATTCATTCAACACTTGAAGAAGATACCGATAGTATGCTCGCGGCAGAAGAAGAGCAGGTACTTGCCGAGCAAGTAGACAATGAGAATGCAGATACCCTAAATGGCATTGCTGAAGAATGTGATGTCGATGATACAACATCTGCTCATGAAAAGAAACATAAAAAGAAGCGCCCGCGCGTGAGTCCAGGCACACCATATGGTTCATTTTACGACACAATGCTTCCATACTACATAGAACTTGATTCTATTTCTTCTCGTTCCGACGCAAAGCAGCTCGTTGAGCAAGTATGGTCTACTCTCGACGAGGAGAATTCCAACGGGTGGAATGAGATACATGATAAACCTATTGACAAGACCATTTGGATTAATCTATTTATCAAGTATGCAGACTATGTTCTAAAAAATAAATAACTTTTTCTATTATAAAGAGTATAAAGAGTATAAAGAATTATGTCATATCCGTTTTCGGTTTATTGGAAAATGCGTTATATTGAAATTATAATCTATTTCATTGTACTCACAACAGTGTTCACACTGTCGTTTTTCCCAGACGTCTATATACACAAGTCGTACAGAATTACATTGCAAGTACTCATGGGTATTTTTGTTGGATTGTCCGCAACAACAGTCATAAAATCAACTCTTAGAATGAATCAAGGTTACGATGTAATTGTTCTGCTGTCAAACAGTTGGTTATGGCCATCACCAAATTATATTCCATCAAAGAATTATAACAGTTTTTAGTAAATTATACCATCTATACAAATGGATAGTCATGTTATTCTCCTAGCAGTAGTGTGCTCTGCACTAGTTGCAATATGCACAGTCGGCTATTCTGTATATAAATATAACAATTATAGCAATTATATTAACTGGTCTAGAATTTTTTATACATTACAAGGTGCTTGTATATCACTTCCATTGATTGCATATTCAGTGCCAATGAACACTGCAGCATATTCAGCAATGATTACTGGAGGAGCCATTGCAACGTTATCGTATCCTGTATATAACATATTAAAACTTATACGCACGAGAAACGATCCGCCTGTCTCTCCACCAGATGGATCTATGATTTCAACAAGTACGAGTGCACATGTCAATGGTCTTGTAATTGGTATCATTGTTGCAACAATTGCTAGGCACATGATATTATCAGAGCAACACCCTAAACCAAAAAATAAAGTTATCGATATCATGCAGTTTATTATACTAATTGGAGGTTTACTTACATCAAGTATTGTTATATTTACAACTATACTCACACATACGGCTTAAATCGATTCATCTACAAACTGTATCATTGCAAACAGTTTTTCTGGAGTTTCTACATCAATCTCCTCCACGTCATATTGCATTGCGATTTGTTGCATTACTTCTAATGATGGATAATCAGTGGAATCATTATCATACGACGCAATTTTTTTAGTACCGTTCAAAATACGCATTGTTGGAAACTGATATACACTCCCACCCGCCTTGCCTTTGTTGACAAAGAACGTATCCATATCCGTTCGCTCGATCGCAATTAGATTGACCCGGTTCTCACCAGCTAGAACTTGAACAAGTGCATTCCAATATGGCATGAATCGTTTACATGGACCACACGACTTCCAGTAAAATACTACAACCGTAGGAACTCCAGTGTCCTTCTTTAATTTCAAAAAGAAGTTTTTATCATTTAGATTTACAAGATTGTCAACCGAACCACGATGCCCAACCACCTTTGACCAAAACATGACGGGAGGAGATGAAGCTTCGAAGTTTGTCATGCGTGGCGGCTCATCATCTGAGTTTGACATTGCAGTTGCTGCAATGACACCGGCAACAATCAGTCCGGCAACTGGTGCGATTACAAAGAACATCCTTTATATGTATAAAATATTTTTATATGAATGCTAGAACCAACAGTGACACCGTCGTGTGTCCCAATATTATAAATCTTGCAGGGCGACTTTCCACATTAAACTGTTCTCCAACTAAACCCCACATGGCGATAATACTGAAATGCAAACTGTCGACATAGCTACTACTACCCGATATTTTACTAACAGTATCGTTAAACGCAAAATGATATATAAGTGACATGACTAAGGTAAATATCACTAGGAATATTATTTTACGATAACTCATAGTTGTTTCGATCGCATCATTCATTCGAAAAACTTTATTTACATTTGACACATTTGTATTGCGAGATTTATACAGAGCCTGGTCCATCTACCTTTTATTTAAAGTATAATATTTTTTTGGGGCTGGACGCGATACACATTTAAGAACACAATCTGCGATTGCATATAACATACATACAAATAGCATCATAAGAATCTTCATTCCTTCAATGTAACTGTTTTGTAGTCATCGGGTGTTATAAACTCACCAACCGCACACTTATGATCTTTTGACAGTTCGCATATACTACAATACATTATAGTACATCTTCCGGTTATACTTCCTCGAGTATACACCGCAGCTTCTTTAATATCAGCGGGTGATGCATTTTCTACGATTACATGTGGACCAGACTCTTCCTCGATATGCATCCATACTGCATTTGACTCATTGAAAAAAAGAACCATGTTTTCATTGTCTCTCGCATTTTTCCCAACATATGCATTGTTTCCTGATGTCAATGTAATTGTTCTCATGCTCGATTGACAACACCATTTGCAGTAACAAGAATTTTTTGTACAGAATCATATAAAGCTTTTGCCATTACTCTTGCCACATCTGCGTTATCATATAAAACTAGCCAATTGTAATAACCAGTTTTAACATATTCATCAGTATTTTTCTTAAGATCAACACCATTTACTTTCATATTATCGATTGAATTTATATGTGTGATTGCTTCGTTAATAACCTGACCTGTTTGATTAACTGGGAATATATATAATTCAGTAATCCCCCTGTTCCTGGCTTTGAAATCATCAAGTATCGTCTTGTCAAGTTTGCAACCTAACCTTGGTTGATTGCCATCAATAGGGTCGTTAGCAACCGAAATTAAACAATTCGTCGGATCAAGTAAATCCGTGCGAATCTTTAATAATTGAACGGCAAGTGAATATAATCTGTTATTATTTTCTATATTGTCTAGAGATAAATATGTCATAAGATTCATTGCGTGTGCAATATGTTCTTCACATGTAAACTTTACGTCCTGACCACCATTTCCGTCTGTGTTTTGTTTATGGATGGTGTCATACATTGTTATTATCTCTTTCAGCGCAGGTATCATCTTTGGATGAACATAAAACCACGGCCCCGATGATTTTAAACTTATTGCGTATCTACCATTTGCACTTTGACCAAACTCGTTTAGTACTTTTAATCCGTTGTTATTTACCGTGCCGTCTTTATTATTTACGTTTATCGTTACCATTCTTGAATACGCATTTTCTGGACCGAGTAAAAACACTTCGTCAACTACAATCCCGGCGCGTACTTCAAGAACATCATAATAATCAAACAATAGTACATTATCATTCCCAAAATATCTCAGCATTACTTCTGGAATTGAAGGTGCCATTGGACCCGCACGTGAATATCCGGTTATTGCAGACGACAATAATTTACGAATATATGTTCTTTCGTGTTCATTTCCTTGAAACTCATAATTAATTACGTGATTATTAATGTTCTGTTTATATGATTCAAAGTAGTTTGCAGATGTCTGGCTATACATAACTAACGACATTGAAAGATACTGTATAATACTAGTAAAGACGGTAAGATTACCCGGGTGTCCAACTGCGACTTTTAACCATGGTTTTTTTGATGGATCCATAATTATACCAGTCGATGCATCTATTTCAATATCTTCGTTACGTGTAAATTTACGCACAACCCCCCAAAAGTCATTTGGTGACAGTACCCAAATTGGAACATTTGAGTAATATTCAACATCCGACTTGGTTAAGTATAAATTTTTATCAAATGTAGAAGACATAATACTATAGTCTTGATCTACAATTTTGAACTGTTCCCGTGACCCCGGTACTCTTACGTATATTTTACATGCAAGTAGATAAGTCTCAGAAAAATCAGTGGCGATAGACTGTATATTGGAAAGTGCACTTTCAGGCGTGGCCATGTATGTACTTTTATATAAAGATTACAAAAAATTAATACTTGTTTTAATTATAACATGTGTCGATGATGGAATTTTTTGGTGAGAGTGAATACACATCAGTCTTACTAATCTTCGTGCGATTTCCATTACTAACACTCATATGACGGAACCGCAACTCTTCAGTAAGGCGTTTAAATGGTTTGATTTCATATTTGTCTGCAAAGCCACTTTGGATTATACGAAGTACAGCGAACCCTTCAAATGCAATTGCCCTAATTTCAACGGGGCCATGTGCTTCTGCTTTAATATTGAATTCTACCGAGTCATTGCCCGGACTGTCCACACTATTCCCATATAGAGATAGAATAAATGCACCATTATCACGGCGCAGTTCAATTGCATTTGTTTTTATCCAGTCGGACTTCTGAACATCAGAACTTGTTGCAATTGTTACCATATTACCATTATCATTGGAAGTTAAATCTGCGTTAAAAGCAATTACAAAACCATGCAGATCTATTTTTGCATCAATATCTTCCATATACTGCTGTCCAATTGCATTACATTCCGCACCGGGGCCAAACATCATAAAACCAATTAATACCAATGCTAAAATTACAATAAACCCTATAACTGCCGCTTGTCTAAAATCTTTTGGATTATCATTTCCCCATTTAATTAAACCCGCCATACCAGACTGTCCACTTTTCTGCTGCGCTTTTAGCAAAGCGAGTTCCCTTTCCAGCTTAGCAGCGTGTTCTTTTTGTTCTCTTACAGATGATTCTTGAGCACTGGCTTGCATTTGAGCATTAATTAGATCTGACGTACTAGGTTGTTGAGGCGCAGCTGGTTGTGCAGATTGCTGCTGGCTAGACCCAGACGGTGACGGTGGTATCATTCCTTGGGGTAGGTTTAATCTTGCCCGCTGTTCACGCATAGACAAAGCAGCTTGTGATACCGACATTGTATCAAATTATGTTTATATAAGCCACATAAAATTTTTATGTCTTTAACGAAGCACGCGTTCACGAGCAACAATTGCCTTTTCGCGAGCATCAAGCTTGGCTTCCTTGTTGGCAAGTTCAACCTGAGAGCGAAGTAGCTTGGAGGTCTCGCGACGAATCCACATTACGTGACTAGAACCATCCTGCATCTCATCGGTAGGATACTCGGTCATAATCTTATCAATAAGTGTATCAATATCGGCCTTACCAATCTTAACGTCATTCATAAACTGGTCCATCGTGTAATGTTCTTTGTTATCTGTTACATATTTTTGTATCACAGATATTAAATCTGATTTCTGGCTTTTATCTATATGTCTGAAGATCATTATGGTGACGCCTTTGGTGATAATTCAAATGAAGATGAGATGGAAATCGAACTAACTCAAAACGATGCGAACATTTACGCACCCGAAGAATTATTTAAACTTCTTTGTGCGAATGAACAGTATGAAATTTCGCGTATTGGTGGGTTCGAAGACATTGATGATATTTTTGACATGCTCAGTGATATATGGCTAGACAATCATCCGGATTTAGAACATACATCATATTACAAGTGGCTACTTGCCAAAGTATCTGATCTACATTCCGAATCCGATGCAGAAATAAAACCAGCAGAGATTGAACAACTTTTTGACGTAACAAGCATTGGTATTTACAGACTATTTCGCATCTGCATGTCCGTACCGGATGAAAATAGAGATGTTTACATGTCCGATACATCCGAGGGTATTGACCGTAAGGCACGTCTTGCTCATATTCTAAAAACGGTACAAGTATGTAAAAACTACATGGTAGCTCACTCTATGATGACGAATCACATTGATAGTTCACGATACGCCAGTCTTACAAAGTACGAGACCAAAGTCAGTATCATTTGTGACACCGACCTAAAGCCACATCAGCAAGTCGAGAATCATATTCTCAACAAGCTTGATGATTATGGTTACAGACATCACAAAAAGTATTGTTACAAGCGGATTACTACAAAAGAAAACCGTCCTGTATTTGCATGGGGGCGCAAGGAAAAGGTTACTGACTTTATTCCATCGGAGCTTACAATGGAGAAGAACTATGCCATGTATAAACTATATACGCATGCTCCATCATACAATATGAATTTGCAGTTATCACGTTTTCTTACAGATGATTCTCAGCAAATTCGGTTCATGCCATTAAATCCGAATCGTCATATTTACTCTTGTGTTAATGGTATTTATCATACCAAGCACATTGCATTTTACGAATATGATAAAGAAAACGAATGGCCTGCGATTGCACAAAAGGCAATTGATCGCATGATCAAGTATGATCCATCCGCTGCAGACTTCGTACCACCAAATGGTAACGACACATGCCTTCGTCACTATGATTTTGAGTTTAAACACGCGGATTATATTAACAACTGTGAAGATTTCATGGAGATTGACCCAGATATGTTCAAATGCAGTGATTTAGACAATGTACTTGAATATCAAAAACTCTCCCCAGAAACAATTGATAATGTTTACAGTTTAATTGGTCGTTTGTTCTATGATACCAAGCAGTATGATGACATGCAATTGCTGCTATTTTTCAAGGGTGTGGTGAGTTATATTCATGCGCACATTATATACACACTACAATATAATTATATAACATTTATTCTGTTTTCTTATAGGCTGGTTCTGGCAAGTCGTCCGTACTCAATCTTATTACCGAATGCTTTGACTCAGAGGCCATTGGTATTCTAAACAGTAACTGTCAGGATCAGTTCAGTTTAGAGCACATTGCAGACGCACATGTCGTCATTACATACGAGGCCAAGCGTGATTTTAAGTTTAATCAGGCCGTGCTACAGCAGTGTATTTCGGGAGAGCGTACCACCATTGTTCGTAAGGGCGAGAAAAGCTATGACCAGAAATGGACAGCTCCATTTGTAATGGCGGGTAACGAGCTCCCGGGATGGAAGGACGCGGCTGGTTCGATGGCTAGACGTCTCGTTCTTGTTCCATTTAATCACCGGGTAATTGAACAGGATGAGGAGCTTGGAACTAGAATGTCACGCGACATTCTAGAGTACATTCCAAAGTTTACCATTATGTATCGTCAGATGGTAATCAGGTCAAACAAGAAGGGATTCTGGTCTGTCCGTGGTGACGGAAGCACTATTGCATCACAGCAACTACTTGATGTTCGGAATGAAATTATTTCCGAGCTACAGCCTCTCGTCAATTATATTCTTAGGTCTGGCAAGTTTGAGCTTTCTCACATGGATAACTCACTTCCATCGGAAGATACGTATATTACAGAGACCGTATTCCTCGAAGGGTACCGCCAGTATTGTCGCGACACTGGCCTACAGATGGGTACATGGAATCCTGATCTTTACAGAACTGTATTCGAGGATTACAAAATTACGAGGCGGCAGGCTGTCCTCGACTATGAGGGCACCGAAACAAACGCGTATTTCCTTTTCGGTATCAGACAAGTACAGGCTTAAATATATGTATCCAGTCCAAACTTCAGATTATCTAACATATTTCGAACTTTCTAGATTAGCTGGTATTGTAGAACTGCAGTTACAGGAAAATAAAACCTCGGTAATTGACCACAATAAAACATTGCATGAGCAAGCAGTTGATATTGTTCTTAACAAAGAGACGGATATAGTAATTCGTCGTACTCTACCCGGTGGCACATATGAGGATGTATCACTTAAGAATCTAGAAACTAGTCATCTAAAAATTTAATGTTTTGTATAAGTAAATGAAGTTTCACAAAGTACTTATCATACCATTCACTCGTAGAATATTATGGTTCATGATGGTATTTATTATAACGTATCTCCTATGGGAGTTGGCAGAAGTGGACTGGCCTGTAATTGCAGTAATCATATTAACATTTGTTGCATATGAAGCAGGCACATATGATCCAAAAAAAGCTCCATTCATACCAGGGATAATAACAAAGTAGTTAGATTACATGGTTACAAACCATATGTCAGAAACAATGACTGATACTTATAACGTTACTGCAGTAGAAACTATAAATACTCGCATCCTACGCTGCACACTTTCTGATTCGGTGACTAGTATTGTTATAGATATCATTAGAGAAGTATTCCCAGTAGCACTGGGTGACAATATCAGTATCGCGAAAACATCATCACACTATCAAGTAAACTACACAACTATTTCGAATACAAACGCCAAGCTAGTAGCATCTGCTGGTGGTCTTCTTATTGAATGCAAACCATCCATTACTATGGATAATGCATTTACACTCGGTCTAACAAAGGTAACTACACAGTCATCTAAAAAAACCAAACTAGTTTAGTTTATATCGTACAATGTCTGTTGTATATGGTGTAATACTGTCTAGTGCATATCCGCGTTAATATATTATATAGGTATATTATCAATCTGACAATGGACACGCAAAACATATGTATTTGGGCACACTGTGACGTATGCGAAGCACCAATTGAAAGTACACAATCCACGTTTTATGCATTCAGTATTCCACATTGTTCGAATTACTGTAGGCTTCAAAATATGAGTAAGATCAAATATTTTGACCAACTATATTATCCCAAGAAAAGGTAAATGGAAATACCGGTTAAACGTCATGATAGATCGCATATCTATATGTTTTTTATTATATTATGGAATGCATTTTGTCCACTCATATATAGATACGGTGTTAATTTTTATGTGATCCCTCGGATAAATATCTATCTATCGGAATATTCTGTTCTCACAATTGCCCCACCGGAAATCGAGCCATTGTCAATCCAGAGTGCATATATTATTGTGTTTTTACAGTCGGTTAAATTTATAAGATAACTTAATACACTATAAACATATTCTTTTTAAATCCAGAAATTGCATCTGCCGTATATGTAGGTAGGAACATATAAGACAAAAGCGACCCAATTCCGATACAAGAAAGTACTTGAAAGTAAAATGTTCTGTCATTACCCGATGCCGTTGTTGTTTTTTGGATCGAATAAACGGTCGCAATTACTACTACAAGTACGATAGGCCATAAATATTCATGATAATATGCAGATGCAAAATCAGGTGACGATGCCTTCTCGGAATTGACAAATGCAAATGCAGTTCCGTCCATGCATCTTGCATCACTTGGATGTATTTGAGTACAATATTTTTCAAATAAAGGTCCAAGTAAGGCTTCAACGTCTTCCCGTGAACTCAAACGTGCGGCTTCCATGCATGTTCGTGACATTAACTGTCCATCTGTATTACATGTCTCTAATATTTGACGAGGTGTCGTGGTAGCAGTTGGTACTTTTCCGTAGATATGATCAACTTTAATCGTTTTGCATCGACCTTCAGTATTTTCATCTGTTACACCGACTGCAAGTTCACAATCATTTTTTAAGCTATTCGTTTCAAGCGCAGCTGCCATGTTAATTTGGTTCTGTGCATCGGTAGATGGAACAGCGCCTGTGGTCCCCACTCCTTTTTTAATCTCTAAATAATCACCACTCCATCTAAGTATATATTGATTTCCCATAATGTATGATACCTGTTCAAATTTAGTAGTTCTTGCAGACTCGGATGAGTAAAAGTTTGTAGAATCATTAGTATCATTTTTTATACCCAAATATGTATGCATATCCCATTTTAGTATATTCCTCGCGGTGTCTGCAGTATTGTGTGGTATAGTTGGATCAATGTATACTTCCATTACTCGTTGCCATTCTGTACCAGCTCCTGCATTGTGTATAATCATCATTGGATCTATATGTGGCAGATAGTCTTTTGAAATTCCATAGTAATATGCATATCTATGCTTTAAGTCATCTTTATTAAAACGATATGCAGTTGTCCTTGTGTTTATAAAAGAATTTTCAGAAAGTCCATCGATTAAAGACACTTCATTTGCAGTAACTACACGAACTTGCTCTAGATCAGTTAGTAAAGTTATCGTTGTTATGGCAGATTTCGAAATCTTACGTAACTCATTTCCAGCCATACCATTAAATGCAATTATAATACACGGACATCCATCGCGCTTGTCTTGTACTCTACTACCTAACTGTAAACACATATTACCCCAGCATCCAACACTCGGGGATTCCCAGCTATCAAGAATGTAACATGCAAGTGGGTTTACTTCAACTGCTTCTCCACTTATGTCATCCTGTACAATTAAAGGATTGGAAGGCGATGAAGGTGCCCCACTGTTTACCTTACCCATTACTTGACCAATATAAAACCCCTCATCAATCGCGGCAGATATTGCTGGGGCAGTTTTTGGATTGTTTCCATACAAATACTGACGATAATAATATGAGTGTGATCTTCTATAACATACACTAGAACCACGTACATTACCAATGTTCATAAACTTTAATGGTATTGGAGCTTCTCTAACATGTTTCATTAGATCAATAATATCACCTATACGATTTGGTGGATCCATCAATTCAGTGCACATCACAGAACCTTTTTTTGTTCCACCACACCGGTCATTAATAGCTTTGCTGCCTTTGACATGTTCTGATATCGAAGGGGTAATGCTCATAGTAACCCAACAATCAGGATTATCCGGATCACCGCACCGTTCATCTAGTTTACGTTTAATTGGACATCCTTGCTTATTGTCATGGATACGTTTGCATTCGGTTGTCGTTAGATCTGGACAACACCCCATTGCTCCTTTTCCAATAAATGGGGCATATGTTCTACTTTCATCATATGCAGACATAACACCACGAGGCATTATCACAATAATCGTTCCATTTCTAAACAGCGGTCTGCCAGAAGGAAATGTAACTGCACCGTTTAAAACATAATCAGACATGATCTTTATATACAATTGTTAAAAAATTTAAGTTACTACTTTTTCTTAAACTCATGTATGCCTACACTTTCTATTACATTATTAATAGTTTCCTTTACTACATACAGCGCATTGGGGGCTGTCTTATCTTCTCTTGTTTTAATTGGTGCAAATGATACCCGTTGGGTATGTGTATCGATGTCTACGCCACATTCAACAATTACAGATGTTTCATCTGGAAACTTTGAAAAGTATGTGTCGAGTATTACATTGTGTCGCACCTCATATAGTTCAAAAACCTTGTTGTTTAATGAGATAGCTGCAGATGCGGTGAGTGATCGATAGTGCATTATATATGGAGTACGGTCTCCTTTATATACAAATACATCAATGGTGTTAAGTGGTTTCCATTTGTATACCTTTGACGTAACAACTGTAGTATCTGGTGTAAATATAATTCCATCATTTAAATGTGGAACTTGCATCCTGGCATTCCATAGTGAAATGGTATCTTCTGCCTTTTTAATAAGTTTGGCACGGATACTGATACCAATTGCAGGTGGGATATAGACTTTATTCATCTCTTGGATTGCACCCTCCACATCCATCGCGTCAGTGTCATCATCCATAATACTGTTATTCATTACAGTAATTCGATGTGTATAGTCTTCAAGAAGTAGAGAAACACCCATGTTTACATACATATCAAATGCAAGAAACACGTCACGACGTGGGATATTGTCAGAGCGTTCAGTAACGATTTCACCATCAAATAGTGTATCGTCAAAATATTTCTCAGGGGCCCATACCTCAACTTCACGTACTGTCATCTTTCTGTCAATTAGAACTGCTACAAACTCATCTTTGTATTTTGTCAGTAGAAGCATCGCTCGAATACCATCGGTTTTTAGTGCAGCACAGAACTTACCATTCATGATTGTCGGAATCACCGACCGTTTAAAACTTTCAGGTTGAGCAATTGGAAATCCATTTTTGGAGGTTGACCCGGTTAACTGAACCAAGCGATTCATTAGAAATATTCTTTTATTATCATCAGTCACCAACTTACCATGATCATCAGGAACAGGGTACGATGAGAGATGTAGGATCTCTCCGCCAGTATATATGATGTCGTTATACCGCATGCTCGTTGTACGGAACACAAATTTACAATCTGACACCTAATGTCACATATGGCATATACAGTAACAAGTTAGTCCATAACAATGTGACAGGAATCAGATTTAACATGTGTAAATCATACAGCAGAACAGAACTAGCATACTCATATCATATAACAATGGTCAAGCGCAGTCGCCAGGAGGGTCAGCCACGTCGTCCAGTTTCCGGGTTCATCCGGTTTATGAACACCAACCGCGCGCGGTACAATCTCACCCTCGATGAGCAGTCGGTTCAGGGGTCTCGTGTCGTTCACGTCGCTCGTCTTGCAAAGATTGAGTGGTATGAAATGGACGAGACCGGTCGAGATGCATGGAACGATCCAGCTCGCAAGGAAATTTCTACATACAACGAAGAGGTTGCACAGTGGAACGCGGAGAACCCAACTCCGGCGCCAGTTCAGGAACCAAAGAAACCAAAAAAGGTCAAGAAAGAACGCCCACCGGGCACTGTCAAGAAGACTACCACTTCTTACATCCTATACTACATCAACGAGCGCAACAATACCATGGCGGAGCTAAACTCCGAGAGCGCGGAGATTACATTTACTACAATTACTCGTCGCACCGCTTCCAAGTGGAAGGCACTCACTCCAGAGCTCCGTTCTCCATGGGATAAGAAGGCTGCTGCTCTCGTAGAGATTGCAAAGGCAGAGGCAACAAAGGAGCTCGAGGAACACAAGGCCAAGATGGCCGAGCAGGTAACAAATGCGCCAGCAACCGAAGAGGCTACATCAGACGATGTCGCTCCAGTGGAGGCCCCACCAAAGCCAAAGCGCAAGTACACTCGTAAGCCAAAGGTTGTTGAGAAAGTCGCCGAAGTAGTTGTGGATACAACTTCAGTTGTCGACGCTACGGTTACTACAGTATGTGAAGTATGTGAAGTAGTTGAAGTAGTTGAAGTAGTTGATGTCCCTGTCACCGATACCCCAGTTGTCACCGATACACCAGTTGTCACCGATACCCCAGTTGTCACCGATACCCCAGTTGTCACCGATACCCCAGTTGTCACCGATACACCAGTTGCCACCGATACCCCAGTTTTCACCGATACCCCAGTTGTCACAGATACCCCAAATACCTCAGATACTCCAAACACCAAGAAACCCCGTGTTTCCAAGAAGAAGTAAATTGTTTATTTATTGTAATTTGTAGTTAACATTTTCTTAATTTAGGATTAATACACAACAAATTATTCATCACACTAAATGGGAGTGAGCCGTTTCCATTCACTAATCTCTGATATACGAAATGATCCCGAATGCTTGTATCATTCAACGGTACAGGATACAACAATTTACTTAGATGGACATGGTAATCATTATTACATGCGCGTGATAAGATTGGTTTGCGGAAATCAAACTCAATTAGAGTCATTCCAAGTGCCCACAAATCAGCCTTCATTGGATCATTCATTTCGAAGAAGGAATATTCTGGACCACGATACCATTCAGTATGTGCAACAAAAACTTCTACTTTACCCGGTTGAACCGGACCAGATAGAGAGAAATCAATGAGAACAACTCCTCGCTGTGGGGTCAGCATAATATTTTCCGGTTTAATATCGCGATGAACAAAACTGTTATTGTGCAAATGCGAAATTGCGGCAATCATCTCATTCATCAATCGAATGCGGTCTGAAATTGGATCAGTGCTGTAAATTAAACTAGCTAGATGTCGTTCATATACTGGCATGCAAACGTAAGTGCCATGGGGAGTACTTTCAGCTGAAAAAATTTCTGCAATATTTGGATGAGTGATTCGTTCCTTTGCAAACCGTACTTCATTCTCACCTTCAGCGTCGAATGAATTTGTCAAATATTTCACGACAACTCGTTTTGATACGGATCCCTTTATATTTATTGTTCCTTTGTAAATTTTAGAGTGACCACCACATGTGAACGGAATACAATCCGTTATTACTGCATCAGTTAGTACTATAATCTCCGATACATATGAATTATTCTGCATGTTTTTGTATTGTAATAAATAAAGAGATGTTTGGGTTTGAATACATATACCAGATGGATCGCATGGCAAAAACTGCCATTATACTTGGCATTTTTATTATTGTCGGTCTTGCGACTCGTAACTGGAGTGGTGAGACTGACATGGAAAAAATCCAGTTAGATGAAGACATCTCACATAAATTTAAAGGGCCAAATGTTGGCAAAAAAATTAGAGCTGCTGGTAAGTTTGATAATATTAATATTAAAGGTACTGATGCATTAGAAGACTCAATTGACTATTGTGCAAACACATGTTTAGGAAACATTAAATGTGGCGGATTTAACTATATAGGAAACAAGTGCGAATTTATAACAGGGGAATTAACAACTCCAGTAGAGTCAATTGATGAGGATGGGGCAGTCTCATTTATTAAAACATGGCTTTAGGCAGACTCCTTCTTCTTAGTATCAGCATCTGGCTTGTATGCGAGAAGGAAAGCGAGTAGCTTGGCCTCATCTGACGCATCAGTGACCGACGCAATGTCCTCGAATGCCTCATCAATAATGTCAACGCCATCATCACCGCCACAAGCAAACTTGAGGGTAAGGTTTGCACCGGTGATACGAATGCTGTTCTGCTTGCGACGAAGGGTGCAACCTAGCTTAGCCGCTTCGGAAATTACATCAACCGCAAAGTGGTTTACGCAATCACCAGTGCGGAGAATGCGACGACCCTCGTTAATGGATAGCGAGAAATCGAAAAGAACATCCTCGTCATCTTCAGATTCCGAATAATCAGACTCCTGCTCCGAGTCGGACGTCTCAGTCGAGGCATCAGACATGTACTCGTCCTCGTCCTTCTTGGCGCGCTTAAGTTCTTCAGTTGGCTGTGGCTTGCGTGGGGCGTCCTTAACTAGCGTCGACATATGTATAGTAGTGGTATTTAAGCTTCTTGTTTCTATATACAATATAAAAAAGCAATCTGATTTCTGTCAGATTTATATCAATAATTTTTAGTGCATTGTTATATACAGTTATTTTTTGCACTGGCATATACCATACTCATTTGTACGTATATAGATACCAAATAATCTATATGTATACAAAAAAGATTGCAACGTTGATTGATGAAGCAAAAAAACTTCATAAACAAGGTACCCCTGTCGAGATCGAGGTACGGATTGGGCACATCGATAATGGTAATTTTAAAGCCGGAGTACCGCGTGGTAGATACAATATGATGATGGGATGGCTTGAACAATCCAATCTATCAACTGGTAATTGGACACGAAGCATCGCACACTTTACTGGCAAGCATGAGAGATGTATTATTACCAAGGATCCACCTGGGTCAGTCAAAAATATCGAACTAGTTGAAAAGAAACCAGTTGGGGTTATATTGCTATCAAGCAATCATCCAGAAGGGATTGCTCTTCGTTTCTGTGTATATACCGAAAAACCATTGCCAATCAAGGGCACAACTCCAGTTGGTGGTATTGTCCGGTATCGCCAACGCAAAAGCTATGGTCTCAACTCCAAGGGGTATGATAGTACATTTTCAATTGATTTTACTCAGGTATGGCAAGGAACATCGGAACGCAATGCAAAAGAATTACATAGACAAAGCAAAGACACTCGTTTCGAAATTGAACTGGAACTAACTAACAGTACATATATGGAAGAAATGACAAGTAGTTACCTAGCTGATTCAATTATTGGTAAGTGCAAGTCGCTTTTTCAACCAGAGATGGAAGTAGGGACGGTGTTTGATCTAACTATTGTATAATTATATAGTATATAGTATATAGTATATAGTATAAATATGTATCTATTATCATCGCTTGTATTTTCACAAACGCCAGTACCACATATTATACATGGCATTGATACTGACATTTCAGAATACGCATCTAGTGTATCCATGCAAACACTTGGGCAGCATTTTTGTGGGGCAATACTCATTTCCGAATATTATGCACTATCGGCGGCACACTGCTTTGATACTCTAGATTTTTCTGGAGTTGTTATGGTAGGAGGCAAAACAAATCTTGATTCAAATGGAGGTAAGTCGGTGTTTGTTGAAAGTGCATATTTACATGCGTCATATGATTCGAATCGCATTACACATGATATTGCTGTTATTCGTATAGATTCTCCCCTTACGTTTGAATTTGCTGATTTTACAGGTACAAGTCTTGCTGTAAATGAAGATGTTACATCCGTTGGATGGGGGCTTACTTCACCAAACGGAAAAACATCCAAAATATTACAATCTACCGAGCAACTGGTATATGCAGATAATTCGTGCTCTGCTGGAATAATTGGGTCAGTTATATGTACAAAAAGTCCAACTCTAGATACGACAACGTGTAATGGGGACTCGGGCGGTGGATTATATGATATATCTAATAAGATTGCTGGTGTATTGTCATATGGGTATGAAGGGTGTCCAAGCGATGGCATTTCTGCATATACTGATGTCTCATATTATAAAGATTTTGTGTGTTGTTATTCCAGAAACACTGCAGTGTTTGATAACACACAATGTAACATTGATTTAGATACATGTCAAGCGGCAAATCCAGCAGTTCTTATTGTATCATATGCAAATCTTATTTTCCTATTTCCGGTGTTAGCGGGTGCGTTTGCGCTATTAATGGGGACACGTTATGCATGGGGGGAATATAAAAGATATTCGATGAAGGCATAAAATTTATTACACAAATCAGATTTTTGATTTGTACATATAAAGCAAGAACATGGGACGTTTCTCTATCGACCAGGCCATTCTTGACCTCGAATGGGAGATTGCAAACCACGTTCAGATGAACATTAACGCTCTTCGTTCCACAATGTCTCTACGTTATAACGTAGGTGTTCGTGACGATAGTCGCCTAGCTTACAATTGGGCAATTGGCACGGTACGTGCACCAATTGAGGAAATCATGGAGGAACTTGCATTCATCCAGTGGCTATCGTCGCACACAAACTACCAGCAGGTTTGTGAGGATGGACTGCGTTCCATTGCGAATGAAATTAAGCACAAATATCCAGATATTAGCTGGTCCAAAGTTTGGACTATTGTCCGTGGCATTGGCCCGGATCTTATTAAATATACCCTAGTTGATAAGTATAGTGGGGGCATTCCTGACCTAACTAAGATTAACGCGTAAGCATTTCATTATTTTTTCACGCGAGTAATATAAACTAACCATTATAGAACTGATACAAAAAGTTGAACCAGATGGCATTTAAAATACAAAACCTCATGTAAACTTATCAATCATAAGATTATGCAAGTGAGCAGA
>MDSY01084527.1_pt1 | contig 17786 bp, 3 predicted proteins | sample 811131 | NCBI WGS metagenome assembly MDSY01 (sample SAMN05326643, study PRJNA326480) | marine metagenome | isolation source: seawater | place: Atlantic Ocean: South West | collected 2010
AGTGTATTCTATCAGGATTCATATCTTTAAAACGTAATATTGAACGTAAATAAATTCGTGATTCAATAGGGAATCGTTTTATTTCATTTGGTAAATTATTATATATATCAGTTTTAATAATGAATGTTATACCAGAATCAGATGTTATCAACGTTTTATATTCGTTTAATTTATTTATAGAAGTAAAATAATATACATCATGTAAATTAACAAATAATTTTTCATGTGTATCCCAATCTTTTTGTGTAAGCAAAGTTAAATTACCAATAATAATTTCAAATGACAATAAATATGGAGCAATATAGGAAATAATTTTACTTTTTTTTGTTTTATCTGTCATTTCTGGGAAATATTTTTCCCATAGATCATCATTTTTGTTTATAGAATTAGATTCTTCTTTTCCTTTTTCTTTATCTTTCAACTCAAAAATACTATCAAATAATTTTTGTTTATTTTCTGTATCATAAAACATTTTCCATAAATCCTCTTTATTAAATTTTGTATTGCTATCTAAATTCCGTAATTTTTTTGAAATTTCTTTTGCATAATCAATTGTTTGTTTTCTTAATTCTGCAATCTCCGTAACATTATTTTCAATCACTTTAAAAATATCAGAATCACGGTGTAATGCTTGTCTAAAAAATATGCCTACGAATTGACCTGCAATATTGATACTTGCTGTTGCCCCAACACTTTTAATGATCCATATATAACTAATGTCTTTATATCCAGAAAAAGCAATAAACAATGCATTGTATATACTTTGAAAACCTAAAAATTTTAGTATTGATACTGGTGTAAAATCTATTTTATAACCATTTACAAAACCAACAATTACTCCAAGACCAAAAGAAAATTTATTTGCATCTACACCAGGATTTGTTTTCGATGAATCAGGAACTGGTGACATATTTGGAGAAAAATCAGGATTTGGTGATTGATCTGAAGCAATATGAAAAGCTTCAGCAATAGTAGCGTTACCAGCAGTACCTCCTTCTTGATTATTTGTTGTTACATTTTTTTTTCCACTTAACACATCGTTGACAGATGTAATTTTACTTTCTGTTTTTATAGAATTTTTTAACGATGTATTAATCAAGTTACCTATAGGTTCTTTTGCATTATAAATATTGTATACGTTATTACAAAATAATACATATAATTTTTGTAAATTTTCGTATTGTATTTTCATATTAGTATTAGATATTTCTTTCACTTCTTCAGTTTTTTTCTTTACTATTTCTTGAGTTTGTTCATCTATTTCATGTGTTTTTACGAATTCATATTGTTGAAGAATATTCTCAATAATAAGTAGACACAATAGAATAGTTTTATGGAGTTCTGTTTCATTGTTGTTTTCTATTAAAAATTTTAATAATAAAGGAATAAACTCTTCTTGATTTAATTTTGAGAAAAATCCATTGTTTTCTCTTTGTCCACTTCCCTGTTTAAACGTAATATCATTTATAAATCCAGTAAATAACAAAGTAAATAGATTTATTTTATTAACATTTATAATATCATCAAAACCAATAGTTTTGTCTTTTGGTACGTCTATTTTTTTTGCTTCTTTTGTTTGTTTTAGTGTTAAAAATCTTTTTATTTCATCAGCTAAATTATCATCAATAAATATATCTTTGTTGTAATTATTTATGATTAAGTTTGTATAATATTCCTCTGATTCTTTTTCTTGAGGATGATTTCTAATAAATTCATCAAAATCAAATCGTTCTTTGTTGTTCAATAAACAATAAGTATCTAATAAATTAAAATAGGTCAAAAAAGACTCTGTGTTATTAATTTTATCGCTTTCGGATTTTTCATATATATTATTCAATGCTTCACTAATAATTGTTTTTAATTCTATTTCATTATCTTTCATTACATATTTCAATAAATTAATGTTTTTGTATTCTTCTATTTTATCTTGTTTGACATTTGCATATATTTCTAATTCAAATAACTTTTTTAAGAATATAAATTGGTCTTCAGGAGTCTTTTCTAATTTATTAAATGATTCTTTAATATGATCAATTAAATTGGTTATTGTAATTTTTTCGTTAACACTAATAATTGGTATATCAACTTGAGGATTTTTTTGAGTTTTTGAAACTTCTCCAGTGAACATATACTTAATAAAACCTGTTCCTTCCGTTATTTCTTGATCACTTTCTGTAATTGAAAATGGTACAAAATAATTGCGAAAATTATCGGAACCTTGTCTATGTATTTCTTTATAAATCACATTTAATAGATTTTTTTTACTATAAAATGATGATTCTTTTTCGATAGATCTTTTAATATTATTTATTATACCTGTTATATCTTCTGTAGCTATAGGAAGTATTTCTTTTTTTTCTTTATCAATAGCGTTAATTATTAATTGAATATTATCAATTTGATAAAATATATTTTTTTTAATTGCTTTATCAGTACAATTAACTATTAATTCACGTTCCACGTTTTTTATTTCTTCTGTTTCTATGTCTTGAAAATCACCTTGACTTTCACCAGGATCTGTGTAGTGTGTAGTAGTAACTTCTTGACCCATTACTTTCATACCACCTTTTTGCATATTTTTTATGAGTGTAATATCATCGCTTACTTTATTGTATGAATGTAAATGATTTTTAGAACCATAACGTCCTTTTTTACCACCACTTTGCCTATCTTCATTAAATAATGGATCACAATTTTCATTACTTTCCAATATCTTCGCAATAATTTGGAATGCATCAGCATAACCTTCTTTTGTATTGGAACGAGATAAGAATTCATTCATGTCCATGTACAAATGATGATTACCAACTTGATTTTTGTCTGTAGTATGATTACTTTTACAAATTAGATCTTCCAAATAAAGTGGAGCGTCATCAGCACCGCCAGTAGAAGGATCAGCATTAGCATCATTTACTTTTTCTTTACCATCATCAGCAGGAAGTGTACTACATACTGGATAACCAAATAAATCTTGTTGTATGTTTTCACCAGTTAAATTAATAAGTAATTCGGAATTTTCGATCATTTTATTTTTACCACCTTTTCCAGGAGCAGTTGATTTAAATAATTTAAATTCTTTATCTTTTTTATCTATTTCTTCAGAAGTATTGGAATCAGTAATAAATTTTTTATTTTCAAGAGTAGTATCAACATTTTCTTTAAAATTATCTGCAACAAGTGGATCAATAATTTTGGTGTTTTCATAGCGAACATTTTTAATAGCCATATTACCCATTTTTTTGAATACATAACGGCATGCATTTTTAATATCACCACCAGAATAATTACTATCTTTATATAAACTGGCAATTTTTTCTAATTCTGCCTCATCAAATGTGCTGAAATATAAATCACGATAAGTATCAAATTTTTTAGAAACAGATACAGTAGTTGCATAGCAATTACTATGACATAAATCATATTTTCTCTCAATCAAATCCGATAAAACACATGTGTTTGTATTATCATCTTGTTCATTTAGAACAATATTAGATTTATTAGAATCAAGTGGTTTTTCTTTTTGAATTTGTGCAACAGCTTCATCATAATTAGAAGGTTTTACAGGTTCGAGTGCTTTTTGAATATAATTATAACATTCAAGTTTTATTAAATTTTTAATATCTTCTTCTTCTGGTAATGAAACAAATACTTTAGTATCGAAACGTCTCATAACTGCATCATCCAATGACCATGGGTAATTGGTTGCTGCCATAACAACAACATTATCGTATTTATTTACACCATCCATCATTTGTAATAATGTATTTACACTATTACTCATTAAACCAGAATTATCTTTAGATCTGTCACCAGCAATTGCATCTACCTCATCAATAAAGATGACACTGATAACTCTTGTTATTTTTGTATCAGAATCAGTTTTATTTTTATCATATTTTTGAATTTCAGCATTAATTTCTTTTTTTGCTTTTTCAGATGTTTGATAATATAAACAATCTTTTGCCTGTTTTTCTGCACAATCAAAATATTTTCTAATATTTTTTTCAGTTTCACCGACATATTTTCCTTTTAATTCTGCACCAGTTGGTGAATATAATAAGATTTTAGTAGGAATGTCAAAACAATCTGCCTGCATTTGCAATTCATTTACAAATGATGTTGCTAACAATGTTTTACCAGTACCAGGTGGACCATAGAATAAAATACCTTTAGATGAGTGAGGATATAATCTGGGATATAAAATCGGCATAATAATACCATTTTTTATTTGCTCTTTGGCTTCTGTTTGTCCGGATATTTTATCAAAGGTAAAACAGTCTTTTAATTTGTTCTCAGTTCTTTTTACATCCGTACAAGATATTTTAGTCTCCTCTTCATTTTTCGGGCATCCACGATCTCTCTTTATTTGTTGTAATTTTTCTTGTAATGGAACAATATATCGCATACATGTTGTTAAGTCTCCTTTATGATCACCATTGCCAGATTCAATTAATGTGTGAAAACAATTTCCTGCAAGTAAATAATTGATTAATGAACCTTCCAATTCTCCACGAGACATGTAATAATCTGCTTTTTTCTTAAACATATTTCCATTATCTTTTAATATTTTTGTTGCTTCAGACATTATTTAGTTATAATTATTATGTAGATTTTAAATTAAGTGGTTTTTTACATAATTTAATAACACACTAAATTATATAAAATATGGCAACAAGAACAAAAGAAGGACAATCACAAATAGGACAAACAGGGTTAGAACCACAAAATTTTTCACAATCAGCATCAAATATAACTCAGTTCCTTTCTTCAAGAATACCTAATTACGAAGATACCCGGCCATTTATTGATAAAAAAAAAATAATGAGAAATTTCAAGAAAGATTATTTTGAAGAGCGAAAAGAAATATCGTCCATACGATCAGATATTGTTACAAAACAAAGGAGAGATTGGTCAACAGTAACATTGAATTTATCAGTTGCAACAGGAGCCGATGCCGATGATGATGATGATGATGAAAAAACGGAGGACGATAGATTAGAAAAAATATTTGAAAGAAAAGACAACAGTCAGTTATATACATATAGTAAAACATTTGGTGATGAAAATAGATTAGATAATATTGAAAAGATTCAACGGATGAATGAAGTTGCTGCTTATAGTTTAAAGTCATTAATTACTGAATATTCGGAAGAATGGCAAAAACAACATGAACAAATAATGTTATATAAAAAAGAAACGGATGAAGTGGCAATGCAAATATTTATATCATCTGTATCATTTGTAGGTGGTGTAATGTTGGCGTATGTTACAATAGTACCAAGTGGAGCTTTTATATCATTTGTTACACCACAATTACAAGGTGTTTTTAAAGGTATAGGTAATTTAATGGAAGGACTAAACGAAAATATGGCAAATACAATATTAGCTTCTATAAATGATACAAAGAATTTTGAAAAATTAGTTTTGAATATATTTCAAAATAATGCTTTGTCAAATGTATTTAGATTTTATGGTATAATAAAAGATACATTGAATATTGCAAGAAACAAAGGTTTTAAGCTTGCAGCTCAAAATATGTTATTAGAAGGTGGTTCATTTGTTATAAATGATGTTGTTGGAATTATTTTCATGAATGGTTTTGATTTTTATGCTTTGGGTATAAAACAAATATTTGAAGACAAATTTACAGAAGTAGATGGAGCAGGATTGGCAAATTTATTTAAAGATTTATTTAAGAATAAAGATGGTAGTATTGATTTTGAATTAATGGCCAAATATAATTTGGCAGAAAAACAAGATGATGTATTTACACCAATATGGTTAATAAATGGTGAAGATCCTCAAGATAGAGATTCTTTTATTAAAGCATTTATGTTTTATGCTTATCCGGAAGGAGCAAATTTATCTACAGATCAACTAAGTTCACAATCGGATTTAATAACATCATTATTAAAAAGTAAATTAAATCTTGATGGTATTATTAGTGCTGAAAATAGAAATTATTTGGGAAATCCTAATAATTTAAACTCACCTGAAGAACTACTTAAATATTTATATTCGGGTATTGCTTTAGATGAACAATGGGGTTCGATTGAAGGGTATTTACAATCTTTTCTTAATAATGATACTATACCTGGATTAGGTAATTTTTTCTATATGATTTCAAGTAATATTACATCAGGTTTAATGTATCAAGGAAAACAAATGATGTCAGTAAGTATTGATAAAATGATTGGAGCACATATGACACCATTACAATTACAAAATTATAAAAACGAAGAAAAGCGTAGTGCTGATAAATATAATAAACAAATGGCAATAATGAATAAATGGTATAAAAGATTGAGAAAAGTTGATGGAGATGAAAATATAAGTGATTATTTTGAAGAAAAATGGAAATATATTGAAGATACTGTAACAAATTTTTTACATGATAATAAAACAGAAAGTACAGTTTTAGTTGTAATATCAGCAGCATATATTAATGGAATACTTATACAAGAATATTTTGAACCATTATTATCATTGGTTGAAGGAAAAAATCTTTTTGCAACACCACAACATTGGATATTTACACCATTTACTTTAATATTACAACAATTAGATGTTGGCAGAATTTTAAGAATGAAACAAATGGAATTAAGACAAAAAATGACATCATATGCAGCTGAATTGTTAAATGAAGCATATGATATTAGAAAATTATTAAAAGATAATCTATTTAAGATTACTGGTTTTTCTAAGACAAAATATGATAGAATGAATAATAAATTGAAAAATGTTAGCAAAGTTAAAGATTTGATGGATATGGCTTTTATTAGAGAATATGTTTGGCATAATATGTTTATTTCATTAATGTCTTTAATGATTGATGTAGGTATTAGTGAGGCACAAAGAAAAGTGGTTAATCAAGCAATATTTTATTCAGGAGATTTTTTAGTATCAGTAAATCAACAAATAGGTGGTATTTTACATCCATATAAATTGATACAAGCGCCATTTAAACGATTATTTTCAGATGATATACTTGAACCACCTTCTCGATCAAAATATTTTGATCCTATAGAAGCTTCTATTAAAACAACTTTAACTGACAAAGAAAATATTGAAGATAGTCAAGAAGGATTAAGACAAGTACTTGCTGAATTATCTGGCATTGAAGTACCTGGAAAAGATTACAATTACAGTAAATATAAGCATATATCACTTTCAGAAAGAATGCATATAGCTTCAGAACTTAATAAAAAACTGAATTCTGGTAAAGGTAATTTGAACTTAGATAATAAGACGATTGAGTCAAATATTAGAAAACGTTTTACATTAAAAGAAACTCAACAAGAAATAGAAGCATTGCGTTATGCAATTTGTACACATAAAGCATTGGGAACTAATGTTGGTTTATGTAAATCTGATTTTACTGAATTTGATTTAACAGATTTATTTGAAGATAGACTTAGTGATTTTGATTTTAATAAAAAGATGAGTGATCTTATTTCAGAGAGAAATGGTTTAATAATACAATATGGATTTACACATCGTGAATATAGAAAACAGGAGAAGGCAAGATTATATCAGTTACATAAAGATGCAACAGAAGAACAAAAAATAAAACAACAAGAAATATGGAAAGAAAAAGGAATCACTGGAGAAAATTATTACGAAAACTTAGAAGAAGCGATTAATAGAATGGCAAACAATTATACTTTTGAAGATGATGAAATTATATTAGGTAATGGTAAGGAAGCAAAGATTAAGAACGGGGAAGGAGCAACCAAAGCAATTCTTTCTGCAAAAGATGTTTTTAATAATGATATGTCAAAAAAAGTTAAGAATTTTAAAGGAAATAGTGAAGATTGGAAAACTATGAGTTTTGAACATTTTAATACATTAACTGGGTTAGATGAAGATCATTTTAATAAAATGAAAGATTTATTTAAAGTTAATCCTTTATTAGATGAATTAAATTCAAGTGATTTGAAATTAATTGTAGATGTGGAAAGCAAGATGGAAGAAGCCATGTTTGAAAAGTTGAAAACGAATATTTATGATAAAAATAAACAGTTAACAGATGAACAATTAAATAAAAGGGCGAAAGAGTATATGAAAATAATACAAAATAATAACGAACCATTATTTCATAGATTAAAATCAGCTAATGATGCAGTTTTAAAAATAGCAAGTGACGTAGAATTAGAACAAGAACGATATAAACAAATTATATCAGCACAAACACAGAAAGTAGCTTTAAGGGTCGGTGTAAAAGCAACAAAAGCAGCAATGAATTTTTATGGTAATGGTGTACATGAAGCCATTAATGTTGCTGCTGAGGCAACTGAACAAACAGGACAAGCAACAAAATTAGTAGGCGAACAATTAAAATCTGTTACTGAATCTGTTGAAGAAGCATTTAAATTTGGCGAACAATATAGAGAGTCAGTTATGGAAATATTGGAAGATATTTCAGAATTTATTGATGATACTTCACAATTTGGTGATAGTGTAATAAAAATAAGAAATTTACTAAAGAGTAATAGTGGTAGAGAGCAATTTGAAAAGGCAAGAAAATATGCTGATGAACTTATCAAATTTGGAGATAGTCTAATAAAGACTTCAGAAATAATGAAGTTAAATCCAGATGCTTTTTTAGATAATTATGCAGTAACTCGTTTTGATTCACTTATAGATGCTCAAACAGCAATAAAAGAAGAAGAAATAAGAAGAAAAAAAGAGTCAATAAAAAGACATGGTATGCCTGATGAATTAGAAGATATTGTTAATTTTGAACATGAATTAAGAAATGCAGTTATTTTAATGGCAGGTGATGCTGGTAATGAAACAGTAAACTCAGTTACTGATTTGTTTAAATGGGAACGTGATAAATTAAAAAATGATTCAGATTTTGAATTAAAAGAGAATATTAAAGGAACACAAGAAGCATCATCTATAATAGATATAACTGATATTCTTTGGAGACATGGAAAAGAAGGAACAACAATAGTAATGAATGATGGTACAACAGTTGATAAAGCTGTTAGTTTGTTACATGAAGCTTTTGGTTTGAAAGAGGAAATAATGGGATTGATTAAAGAAAAGATAACTAATGGAGAAGATAATAAACGTATTGCAGTATATGAAAAGTTATTGATTGGAGAAAAAAATCAAGAGGCCTTAAATTTTGCAATGAAATCTAAATTAACACAGAACCGTGTATTAGAAGAAGAGAATATATTAGGAAACAATGAAATATATATTCCACGCTTTATGTTGATGTATGAAGATAAAGCGATTCAAGAACAGATGATTGATTATTTAAGGCTGAAAAAAGAAGCAGGGAAAAAGAATGATCTTGATTCGTTTACAGATATACCGGTAGAACCAATAAATGAATTTGGTAATGAAGGAGAAGTTGTAAGCATTATAGTTAATAGGATAAATCAATTAATAGATATATTGATAAAAGAGAAAGATGAAAATAAGATAGATTTTATTAAGAAGGAATTACAGTTTTATACGTACAGATTATTTACACATTCTGACTATATACATACAGAACGAGTAACAGAAGCAGAAGCAATAATAGATGTATATTTAAATAATAAACTGGTAGATAAAAACAATGTAAAAGAAGATGAAGTGCGGTTTTATAAATTGAAAGAATTACAGATTGAAAATTATAAAAAAGCTGTAGACATTTTTTCAACTAAATGGTGGAATAGTGAAATAGAATCAGGGAAGACGCGTTATCAATATGCTTCAGAAGGAAAAGCTACTCCTAATGAAAAAAAATTGTTAGTTGAAAAGTTTCATACAGAATTGGCGCGAAACTTTGGTTATTTACAAAGTATGGAAGACGATGTATTAAAAAGTCCGGATAATACACCAAATAATAATCCATTTGAGACGTTAGATAATTTATTTGATTTTAATGAAACAGATGGAAAAGTAGAATTAAAAGATTTAACAGTAGAAAAATATGATGAATATGTTAGTAAATATAAAGAAAAGTATAGATCAAAGGAACAAGATAGATTAAAAAAATTACATGATTTATATTTTAGTGATGAAATAATGAATTATGATAAAAAAACAAAAGAAATGGCAGAGACGTTTAAAAAGATGTTGGATAAAAAAAAAGAAGAAGAAATAACTGCAACGAAAGAATTTAATGATTTATGTGATTCTGATAAAATTAATTGTGATAAATTTAAGAACGATAATAGTGAGTTTGAGAGATTGTATAGCGAACTGCTCGATTCAGAAAAAAATATGATATTTGATAAAACAGAGTTAATGTCAATATTAGAAGAAATGAGAAGTGTATGTGAATCTTTTGATGGTTCAAAATTTGAATGTTTTAAACATGTTCTTAAAACCGGAAAGCAGGCGTATAGTAAAGATTTGTATTTAATGAATGATCAAGAATTTAATCTTGAAGATATTTTAGATTATAATGAAGAGTTGATTAGTGCTGTTATTAAGTCATATGATAATTTGGTAGAAAATAATACCAAGTTTTTTAATAATTTTCAACAAATTCAGAATGCAAAAAGTAGAGTTGATACAATGAATAAACGTATACAAGAATTGTTTGAATATAGAAATGGAATATGTAAAATGAGAAGTCTATTACCCGGATTAAGTAAATTATGGGATTCACATTTTTCACAGGATATTAGCTCACTTGAAAAACTTAATTTATATTGTGAGGGAAGAATGTTTGATTCACAATTTAGAGGTGAAAAAATAGATAATAAAGAAGTTGCAGCTGATTTGTTAACGAAGTACTTTGAAAATGAGGAAAGTGAATCAGATAGAAACAACAAATTATTACAAAGAAGAAGAAAGTTTCTACATATAAAAAATAATATAAAAATTATGCGTGATTTGTTTCTTCAAGATTTTTATTATGATTCAAACATATATTATAAACATTTTCGAACTACAGAAATACAGACTCGTTTAAATAAAAGTATAGATACAGGTATTTATGATTTGATAATGAAAGCTAACAATAAAGATGAATTTATAGAAGGACTGAAAGAATTTTTGAATAGGATAGATAAAACATATAATGTAAATCCTGATAGTAGGAAATTTGATGATGAAATTTATGAAAATGTCGAAGAAAGTATTAGTTCTTTAATTGATTTTTTAGCTGTTGAATTTGGAGGTTATAAATATGTATTAGAAGAGGATTATTATGATAAAGGAGCTGGTGGTGGATATATTCAAGGTGATGAATCTTATTTTTATGCAAGAAAGTATGATGATGCTGGATATCTTGGTGAAAGAAGTGCTGAACGAGTCTACTATGAAGATCAAGATGTTAATGCAGGTTATGGTAAAGTAGGATATGATGTAAACAATGACGTTTATAAACTTGATGTAGAAGATTTTATAACTGCTTATTTAGAAGGAAACTTATTAAGTAAATCACAAACGGGAGGTACAAAAGATGATAATATTGAATATATAAGTGAAAATATACGTGATTCTGTAAATGAGAATGAAAAGAGAAAATTATTTGATTTTTTGAATAAAAGAAATTTAATTGTTATACTTAATTCAATAGAAATAGATGAAATGGAGAATTATGACAAGTTCATCTATAGAAAAGCATCTGAAATTATTAATAATAAATATTCAGATGAATATGTAACCAATTATATAAAAAATATATCTTTATTACAAACAATGTTAACTGAAGACAGTAAATTACTTTTTAACATTTAATTTTTTTTTCTTTTTAGTAATAATTTTTTCGCTCATTGCTTTTTCGCGTGTAGTTTTGTAATCGTTATATTTAACGTTCAATGTTTTTAGTTCATTCATCCACATTTGTGCTTCGGAAGTTTTTTTACATAGTTCTAACTCTTTCATTTTTTCTTCGTGTGATTTCATAATTTTTTCAACATTTTCTTCCGAAACACTATCCATGGGCATTTTTACCAAATATTTATAGTCTTCATCTTCGTCGACAATATCATAATTTTTTGATTTCAATAAAGCTATGATATCATCTTTCTTTTTACGACGAAGATCAATAGTGTCATTTAAATTTTCTTGAATATACTTTGCTCTATTACTCAAGACAACTAATTCAGCAGTTAGTGAGTCAATAATATATTGCTTTCGTTTTACGTAAAGAGCCATTCTGGTTTCAAAGTAGTCATCGATAATTTGATATACATTTTTGTATAGTTTCAGTTTTTCTGATGCATCGAACATATGCATATTGGACGTACTATTTGTGGTATATAATTTGAAGTGTTTTTCAATTCCATTAAGATTATACTCATGTGTTTCGGATTCAAGTGCTTCGATTGTTCCTTTTGCAAGTTGTACAGTAATATCAACTATTTTATCGGTACTCATGTCACTATAATCTCTAACAATAACGTTTGATTTCTTTTTCGAACCGGATTTTTTATTATCAATCAAATCTTCCAAAAATTTCTTGTAATCATCTGTCCATGAACCAATAGGTAATTCAGTAATGCGAATTTTATCACCATCGAGTTTTTCATATACACCTTTCATCAAATATTTATTACCATCGAGTTGTTGAATAGTTCCTTTGAATCCTTCATAATATGGAATTAATGGTAACGAACTTGTGTCTTTTCCTTGAAGTTTATTCAATAAATAGCCAATTAAATCTTGTGGATTATAACACATTACATCAGTACTAAAACCTGTGCCTATTCCTTTTGATCCGTTTACAAGTACCATAGGAATAATTGGAGCATAATAAATAGGTTCAACAAGTAAACCATCATCATTCAAATATTTGAGAATTTTATCATCTATCTCAGGATAAATGTGACGTGTAACTGGATTAAGTTCAGTAAATATATATCTTTCACTTGCACTATCCTTGCCACCTGCAAGTCGTGTACCAAACTGACCATTAGGCATGAGAAGATTAATATTGTTAGAACCTACATAGTCTTGTGCCATTCCGACAATAGCTCCATTTAGACTTGCTTCACCGTGATGATAACCACTATGTTCACTAACGTAGCCACTGAATTGAGCAACTTTAATTTCATTATTTAATCGCTTTTTGAAGCCACTATACAGAATTTTTCGCAAACTAATTTTCAATCCATCCATAAGATTTGGAATAGAGCGTTCACAATCATATTTCGAAAAATGAATCATTTCTTTATATATGAAGTCTTCAAAACTGATGTCCTCATGACTGGTATCTAAATATAATGAACGATCATAATTGCCAAGCCAATCTTTACGATCGTCAGCACGTTTTTTGTTGAATACCATATCGATTGCATCGTCACTCTTATCCGTAAATTTAAAATTTACAATCTTTTTTCGTTCAAAATATTCTTTGAATTCTTTACTGGTACTGGTACCTAAACCTTTGTAATATTTCACTTTCCATCCTTTACCATCATTATTCGCTTGCTTCCATGTTTCGTATTCACCATCATTGTAGAAGACAAGTTCTTGATTTCCTTTTTTTGCCTTCAGAATAGGAGTATTCATAAAGCCAATAATATTAAGCTTAGCAATAGATCTCCATTGAGATTGAAATAAATTAATACCAAGTCCTTTAATATGGGAACCATCTAAATCTTGATCGGTCATAAATAAGATTTTACCATAACGAAGACAATTTTTGATATCGGTTTCAGATTCATATACTTTGTCGGTTTCTAATCCAAGAATTTGCTTAATTTCGATAATTTCTTTATTTTCACTAATACGTGAAATAGTTTCGCCTCGTACATTAAACAATTTACCTTTCATAGGATAGACACCAATAATATTTCTATCATCTTTAGAAAGACCTGAAATAATACCAGCTTTGGCTGAATCTCCCTCGCAAAATATAATAGTACATTTATAAGAATCAACAGTACCGGCAAAATTTGCATCTACCAATTTTGGAATACCACGAATGGATTTTACCTTTGCTCCATCACTTTTTTTTGCAGTTTTATTTTGCTTGACTTCAGTAAGAGCGCAAGCAGCATCCATTACACCCAATTTAGCGATTTTCTCAATAAATTTATCACTTACGTTACATACAGAACCAAATTTAGTACTTGGTGTGTTCATGTAATCTTTGGTTTGACTATCAAATGCAGGATTTTCAATGTCACAACGCAAGAATAACATAAGTTGTTCTTTAATTGCAGTAGGTTTTACTTCTATTTTTTTCTTTTTTTGAATATAAGCAACTAATTTTCTAATAATTTGATTTAAAATATAATCTACGTGTTTTCCGCCTTTGGAAGTGTAAATACCATTGACAAACGAGACTTGAGTAAATTCATCAGTAGGAGATAGAGCAACTATATATTCCCAACGTTCTTCATCTTTTTCATAAGCTCTTTTTGCTTCATCTTTTCCTCCAATATAAAGATCGGCGTATTGCTGAAAATCACGAACAGGAACCAAATCTCCATTAAATTTAACTTTTACGGCTTTATCAGTTACGGCGGCAATATCATAAACGCGTTTTTTAAATAATGCTAACTCGTCATGTGATAATCCTGTTTTTTGAAGGCGTGCATAATCAGGTTTAAAAGTAATTCTGGTATAAGGTTTGCCGCGAAATTTTTTAATAGTAGGAGGTTCTATAACATCTAAATTTGTACTATATTTTTGTGTAAATTTTAGACCACGTACGTGGTCAACGGTTTCTAATTCGCCTTCAACAGACCAAATAAATATTAGTTTAGCTCCGAAACCATTTTTACCACCAACAATCTTTTTTTCTTCTTTATTGTAATTAGTACCAGTTCGAAGATGAGCAAAAATCATTTCAGGAATCCAAATATCATAAATGGGATGTTTTTCAATATCGATACCGTTACCGTCGTTCATAAATGACATAGTTCCATCATCACTAATAGAAACATCTATAAATGAAAGAGGTAATGTGTTTGATTTACAAGATGCCATTGCTTGTTTTATTCGAATTGCATGATCGCGACAATTGACAATAGCTTCATCAAAAAGTTTATATAGACCAGGAATGTAATTATATTGTTTTTGAATAAGTCCATTAATTGTATTATCAAAAAGATAACCTTGAGTATCCACATTTTCTACAGATCCAATATACGTGTCTGGATTATCTAAGATGTGTTCCTTATCGGTTTTTTTTTGGTATTGTGTTGCAAGATTCGATTGTGTCGTCATTATCTTATTATGTGTTATATTATATTATTTTTAAATAGGTTCAATTTTAAAATTAATCGTAAAATTTTACTGTATATATTTAACAAAATGATATTTATAGGGTTTAATTATAATATTAATTATATATTTTGCTTACATTAATATTAAAATTATTAAATTATGATAATATTAATTTATTTAAAAAAAATTGAGGCGTGATAATAATTTATTACTATTTTATATAAGCTATGTCGTCTTTAGAAGAACTATTAGATATTGAGAAAAAAGCTCAGTTTGAGAATATATGGGGTAAAAATGATAACATTGGTGATTCTCCTATTAAGTGGGAAGCAATAAATGAATTATTTTTCAATAGTCAAAAATGGATTAAAAAGGAACGTAATATATGGCATAATGAATTACGAGAGCGAGCACTATTTACTATTTTCACATTACCAGATAATCATGTTTTACTTAACGGTAATGAAAATTTGAAAAATTTAAAGTTAGGATGGATATCTTTACTTAATTCTTGTATTGAAGAATGGTGTACAAAAAATGGAAAAGAATTATCAAGTACAAATTTTAACCAGTTAGCAAAACTTGCAGGAAGAAAATATAAATGGGATTTTGAACTTAGAGATACTGGAAAAAAAGAAGCAATTAAAATAGAATTTAAATTTTCAGCTTCTGGTTCAAAATCAATTAAACAATTGGCACAATTTAATGCAATTAATACGGAAAGTAAATCAGCAATTGAAGTTTTCAAAGGAGAATCGAATTGTTATTTGGAATATTTTTGGGATAATGGTTTTTCAGAAATGTGTGAAACAGTAAGTATTAGTAAACCAGGAAATAAAAATGATTGGAAAAAAACAGCTAAGGTAACAAATCCACCAGATAGTGCAAAACCTGAAATGAAAGTATTTCATCAAGCATTACGTGATTTATCAGATAAGACAGTTATTGCTTCTAAAAAACAAATTGTTAATAGTTCATTTGATAGTTTTATTAAAAAGAGCTTACCTGTTTTAAATGAATTAAAAGATAGTAAATTAAAAGAATTATTTGAGTCTCAAGAAAATAAATTTTATTGCATTTTTACAAATGGTGTATTTTATAAAGACATGATTCCACCCTTTAGTATTACAAATGTAATACAATCTACTGCTCAAAAACATGCTTTTATAATAAATACAGACTTAGAATTATATGATATAAAGGCTGATATGTCATGGGGAAATGGTGGAGCAGGAAACAATAATCCTCGTATAAAATTTGGTTTGATTTCTAAAGGTGAAGATGTTGTAGAAGAAAGCGATGAAGATGATAATGAAGAATTACCACCAAAGAAAAAAAAGAGAACAGGTGGTGGTGAAACAGAAATGTTAATTACAAGCGATATTGAAGATGAAGATAAATCATTGGATGAAGATCCTTTAGATCAAGAATATGCAGAAGGCGATCCAATTAATGATATTATAGATGGTTTATCAGAGAAAAGTGAATCAGTTATAGATATTGATAAAAATGATTTTATAGAATTACGAAGTGGAAAATTAGTACCTAAAATTAAAAGTTCAGGTGGAAGTAAAAAAACAAAAAGAAAGACAAAACTAAAAACAAAACGAAACAAAAAAAGAAAATCAAAAAAGAATAAGAGTACAAATAAAAAGGTAAAAATTACAAAAAAAAAGAAAAAAGTTGCACGTAGATAGATAATAAATTAATATTTATGTTATTATTTATCATATTAAATGAATTTATATTTCATTATGAATATAATTGTTATAGTAAAATAATTTTTCAAATTTGTTGAATAAAAAATAATTGAAGGAAGCCATTGTTAATAAAAATGAATTTCTGAAATAAGAAGCACAAAAAACCAATATGAAAGTTCCTATATGTTTAAATTGTCTTCCTCTTTTTAAGGCTCTACTACAATGTTTACAATGTTTAACATGTTGTTCGTATCTATCAAATATTTCTTTTCTTGAAAGTTCTTTTTTATGGTGTCTATTTAAAAAAAAAGGTATCGTAGGTAAAGCCCTTTTTATCCATTTTTTATATATTGATACAGATTTATCACTTAATGTTGGTAAATAATAATTTTTATGATCGTGATACGATTCGTTATTTAGCTTTAGATATTGTTCTTGTTTATGGAGTAATAAAGTATCGCTATCTAAAAATTTATTTGTAAAAGAGTGTTTTAACCATGTCGGTAATATAGAATATATTTTATATGATGGATGACTTTTATTTAGATGATATGTAATAAATATACGTGTTTTATCTTCTTCAATAGGAACAGTAAAAACATGTAATTTATTTAATACACTATTAGTTGGTTTAGATTGTGTTAATAAATAATAACACGGCATAAAAAAATTAATGAATCCACTTCTGGAAATATTTTTTGCTAAATTCTCTTCGTTAAATTCAATAGAAAGATGATTATAATTATTGTTATTAGATATCATTTTTGATTTTATTGGCGATGCTTTACTGCGCGTTGATTGTAATTTATGATGTGCAAAAGGAATATGTGCAGGATCAAAAAAGTTCTCCAATAGAATATGAAGACCGTATGGAAGTTCTCTCATATAAACGGTTTGATTTTCTTGTAAATTATATATTTCGTTAGGTGTATGATTGTAAGTATCATTACC
>MDSY01133624.1_pt1 | contig 17778 bp, 21 predicted proteins | sample 811131 | NCBI WGS metagenome assembly MDSY01 (sample SAMN05326643, study PRJNA326480) | marine metagenome | isolation source: seawater | place: Atlantic Ocean: South West | collected 2010
AATTACCTTTGGACCGTCAGAGTTACGGCCGCCGTTTACTGGGGTTTAAAATTAAAGCCAAGACAATAATTTGTTTACCTTGCAGCACCGGGCAGGTGTCAGTCCCTATACATCTTTTTACAAATTAGCAGAGACCTGTGTTTTTACTAAACAGTTGCTACCCTCTTTTTTGTGACAATTTTATTAGGTTGCCCTGATAAAATCCCCCCTTCTTCCTAAGTTACGGGGTCAATTTGCCGAGTTCCTTCAACAAAGTTCTCTCAAGCGCCTTAGTCTATTCGACCTGTCCACCTGTGTCGGATTACAGTACGGTTTATCTAAGATGGCTGTTTCCTGGAAGTTTTAACAAACTAAAGATAACTAAAATAAGCTTCAAACTCCGTCACCTATCTAAAGAAAAATATAATTATTACCCATCGAGGCAAGCTTTCGCTTTAAGCACTCTTAGGGGCCGTCTTTTTGCAAAATCGTTAAATTTTATTGAAGCGGATTAGCCGTGCTTCAAAACCCTTGGACTTACGGCGATAATGTTTTTCACATTATTTGTCGCTACTCATGCCAGAATACTCACTTCTGATTTCTCCAGAAAATTTTACAACTTTCCTTCTAAGAATTACAGAACGTTCCGCTACCATTTTAAAAAAATCTGCCGTTTCGGTTAATGTTTTTAGTCTCTATACATCTTCAGCGCAAAAAATCTAGATCAACGAGCTGTTACGCTTTCTTTAAAAGATGGCTGCTTCCAAGCCTACCTATTGATTGTTTTTGATTAATCACTGCTTTAATCACTTAAACATTATTAGAGACCTTAACGAACAGTCTGGGCTGTTTCCCTTTTGACAAAAGACCTTAGCATCCAATGTCTGTCTGCTTTTTTTTCAGCTATACGTATTCGTAGTTTTATTAAATTTGGTAAGATTAAAAATCCCCCTAGTTTATTAAGAGCTCTACCCCGCAAGAAAAAAAAAACGCTCTACTTAAATAGATTTCGCGGAAAACCAGCTATCTCTAAGTTTGATTGGCCTTTCACCCCTAATCACAAGTCATCCCAGTATTTTTCCACATACACGGGTTCGGTCCTCCAACAAACATTACTGTGGTGTTTTCAACCTGCTCATGATTAGATCACTTAGTTTCGGGTCTTATACAAATGACTAAAAACATACTTTTAATATTCGAATTAACTGCGCTTACTCTGAAAATTGATTAAGCTTGCCATTTAAATAAACTCTCTGGCCCATTATGCAAAAGGTACGCTGTCGTTTTTTAAACTTCAACAGATTGTTAACATTAAGTTTCAAGTCTTTTCACCTCTATAAGAGCCTTTTTCACCTTTCCCTTACGGTACTTTTTTACTATCGGTTATCAAAAATTTTTAGGATTGAGGGTGGTTCCCCAAAATTCTGACAGAAAAAACTGCCTTACTTTTTTAAACATAAAGGAGCGCTTTACGGGACTTTAACCCTCTACGGTAATATTCAAGCGTCGCTTATCTGTTTTTAAACTTCCTTTTTCTATTTTCGCTCGCCACTACTAACAGAATCTCGTTTGATTTCTATAAAAAGTTAATGAGATGTTTCAGTTCACTTTATTTATTGAGATTTTCTTTAAACGAAGTTTCCTTCTAAAAGAACGTCTAATTATATAGCACTTTACGCGCAATGACTAGACTTTTCGAAATATAAAACGTCTTTATTTTTGACACCAAGGTATCCGCTTAATGCTTTAAGGATCTACGTAGAATTGAACTACTCGAATTACTCCGACAGTAAATAGACCCAGAACCTACTATGAGTTCTATGTATATTATTAATTTGGATTATAAACAACGAAAATATTTATTTTTTTCGTCAGAGCGGTATTTTGTAGATTTTACCGCGCAACTTCGTTACCTATTAACAAAAAAAAAAAAAACATAGACAAAAGTTGCCCATGAATGTTTTCAAGGTATCTGAACGATATAGTGACATTATAAAAATATCGATGTTTAACTTATCCTGTTAAATTTTATCTTTCGTTAATAAAGGGCCTAAGTGGAATTGAACCACTGACCTTACGCTTATCAGGCGTATGCTCTGACCATCTGAGCTATAGGCCCGCTTTCAAATTATTTGACAAATTTAAAGTATGAAATTTACGACCATACTTTTTTCGCAAAGTTAACGGGTTTACCATGCACTAAAGTGTGGTATACAACGTAGAAGAAAAATACAGTTGAAACGGCAGATAAATATGACCCATATGAAGCCATTGTATTCCAACCATCAAAAGCATCTGGATAATCAGGAATTCTTCGAGGCATTCCCGCAAGTCCTAAGAAATGCATTGGGAAGAATGTTAAATTAACTCCGATGAAGAAAATCCAAAAATGAATTTGACCTAAAACTTCAGAATATTGTAATCCTGTCATTTTAGCAATCCAATAGTAAAAACCTGCAAAAATAGCAAAAACAGCTCCCATACTTAGTACATAATGGAAGTGAGCAACAACATAATAAGTATCATGAAGAGCAATATCTAGACCTGAGTTTGCTAAAATAACCCCGGTTAAACCTCCTAAAGTAAATAAGAAAATGAAACCAAGAGCAAATAACATTGGTGTTTTAAAAGAGATACGTCCACCCCACATAGTTGCTATCCAACTGAAAACTTTTATTCCGGTTGGCACAGCGATAATCATTGTAGCTGCGGTAAAATATGCACGAGTATCAACATCCATTCCTACGGTATACATGTGGTGTGCCCACACGATGAACCCTAAGATTCCAATAGATAACATTGCATAAACCATTCCTAAATATCCGAAGATAGTTTTTCTAGAAAAAGTACAAACAATATGACTAACCATACCAAAACCTGGTAAAATTAAAATATATACCTCTGGGTGACCAAAGAACCAGAAAAGGTGCTGATATAATACAGGATCTCCTCCTCCAGCAGGATCAAAAAATGTTGTGTTAAAGTTTCTATCTGTTAAAAGCATGGTAATTGCACCAGCTAAAACAGGTAAAGATAAAAGTAGTAATATAGCGGTAATGAAAACCGACCAAACCATTAAAGGTAAACGGTGCATACTCATTCCAGGTGCACGCATATTTAGGATTGTTGTAATAAAGTTAATAGCTCCTAAAATTGAAGAAGCTCCAGACAAGTGTAAACTAAAAATCGCTAAATCAACGGCAGGACCTGAATGTGCCTGTACACTACTTAACGGTGGGTATACTGTCCAACCAGTACCCGCACCAGCCTCAACTAATGTTGAAGCTAATAATAGTAATAACGAAGGTGGTAATAACCAAAAACTAATATTATTCATACGTGGGAAAGCCATATCAGGAGCACCGATCATTAAAGGAACGAACCAGTTACCAAATCCTCCTATCATTACTGGCATTACCATGAAGAAAATCATAATAAACGCGTGTCCGGTCACAATTACATTATATAATTGGTGGTTACCCTGTAGGATCTGATTACCAGGATGAGCTAATTCCATACGAATTAAAATCGATAATGTTGTACCGATTACCCCAGAAAATGCACCAAAAATTAAATATAAAGTACCAATATCTTTATGGTTAGTGGAAAATAACCAGCGAGAACACCACAAATAAAATGGATTAGTTACTAAAGCTATAGATGTCATAATTATATTATGTACAATCAAAATTGTAGTTAAAAAGTAAAATTACACAGTGTAAAAAAGTGAAAGTAGAGATTTGAACTCCCGAATTTTCCCTTTTGTTGAAAATCACTTTCACAAATGTTAATTATAAAAGATTCTGAAGCATACCATTAATTAAAAGGCACTTGTAACAAGCGGCTCTTGAAAAAAGTCTCTTCTTTGGAATTGGATTTTTTGAAAGAGAGAAGAATTTTCATAGAGCCGATGTCTTTAAATAAGAAATAAAAATTTTTTAATTCTGAAAAAACAAATGGATCTGCTATTTTGAAAGACAAAACTGAGTTTTGATTTGAATCTTTTTTAAAATTGTAGTTCAAATTTAAATCTTTTGTTTTTGGCAAGACTTCCCAAACGAGCTTGAGAAAAAAAGAATTCGCGTGTTTTTTACGTAAAGTAACTTTTACACCAATAGGAGCACCTTTACGGCGCTTTAGTAATATAGAAGATTTCTTTGAACGAATAAAAAAGGGGCGAAAACCCGTAACCAGTTCTAACAATGCAGAAGCCTTTACAATATTTTTAAGAGACATATTTTTAGATAAGATAATAGAAAGAGTTATCTTATCCATTGTGTCAGGGATTTCATTTACGTTTTTATAATGAAACAACGTGTTAAATTTGCGAAGGGATTCGCTGGTATTGTTGATAGAGTGCATTTGATAAATAAATAAACTTTGTATTAAACACTTCCAGATGCCAGTGAGATAATTTTTGAAAATCTTTTCTCACGAAGTTCTCTAGGCACAGCACCGAACACGCGTGTAGCTAAAGGTTTATTTTGTTTTGTTAATAGTACGACGGAATTTAAAGTGAAAGAGAGAGACACGCCTGTTTTTCGTTTTAAAACACTTTTTGTTTTAACAATAACAGCATATAAGACATCACCTTTCTTTACTTTAGAAGTTAAACGGTTTCGTGAACGAATAGTTTGCACAGATACAACTATAATGTCCCCTATTCGTGCAATCTTGGGGTTCGAACCTTTTTTAAGAACTTTTATGCAACGAACCTGCTTTCCGCCAGAATTATCCGATACTTTTAAAAGAGTTTGTGTCTGAATCATACAGGTGTTCTTCAATATTAGCCACGTGCACGAATAAACCCTTCTAGTTGAATAGTTCTCTTATCTTTATAATAGACAGTGAAAATAGCTAAGCCGATACCGGATTCTGCTGCTGCCACAGTTAAAACATATAACGCAAAAACTTGCCCTATAATGTCATCTAAAAAAACAGAGAAGAAAATGAAATTTAGATTTAAACCAACAAGCATTAACTCTATTGATAGAAGTATAATTAGAAGATTTCGCTTATTCAAAACGATACCCAAAACCCCTAATAAAAAGATTGTCGTTGAAAAAATTAATAAAATTTCTAGAGGAAAAGCCATATTTTTAATTTGTTTTATTGAAAAAAGATTTAAAGTTTTTTATTGAAAAATGTTGAACACCGAATTAAAACCAACGATAGTGTGTAAACAACTTGTTTTGACGCGCAAGCTTATGTAAATTATTTGTTTTTTTCACGCTTTCACTCGTACCCTCAGATGATTTTATGAGTTCATCTGCTATACCCTTAATAAGGGCTTTTTTTGAGCCAGAAAATTTCACCAAACTTCTTATCGAAAAGGTTAGCTGACGTTTTAAGCTCAACGGAAAAGGTATTGCGTATAAGTTTCCTCGGATTTTTACATTTCTTATCTCAACAAGAGGTTTGATATTATTTATCGCTAGAATAATTGTAGGCAAAGGAGAATATCCTCGAAGAGAAAGTTCTAAAAGTAAACCAGCAAAAATTTTTTCAGCTTTTGATCTCTTACCATTTTTCATAAGTTGTAAAATAAACTTTTTATAAATTAAAGTTTTTTTCGGAGAGTTTTCTAACATTTTCTTGTGTTAAACTTTGTTTGCGGAAGAAGGATTTGAACCAACGACCTTCAGGTCATGAGCCTGACAAGCTACCTAACTGCTCTATTCCGCAAAAATTATTTCGGTTTTTTAGATCCGTATTTTGAACGTGCTTGTTTTCTATTTTTTAGCCCTAAGAAATCATATTTACCACGTACTAAATGATATTTTACTCCTGGTAAATCTTTTACTCGACCCCCACGCATTAAAACAGTTGAATATTCTTGTAAAGTATGCCCTTCACCTGGAATATAAGCTGTAACGCGTTTTTTTGTAGAAAGTCTTAGACGAGCAACTTTACGTAACGCGGAGTTTGGTTTTTTAGGGGTTCTTGTGAAAACTTTCAAACAAACTCCTTTTTTTTGCGGACAGTTTTCCAAGGCAGGCGCTCGTTTTAAACCTGTTGTTTTTGTTCTTATTTTGTTGCAGAGTTGATTTACTGTAGGCATTATGTAAATTATATTTTTTACTCGTTACTGGACTTGAACCAGTAATCTAAAAAGAAATGGATTTTAAGTCCATCGTGTCTACCAATTTCACCAAACGAGCATTCTTGAAAAGGATGGGATTTGAACCCATGGTGCACACAAGATACACGCTGATTTAGCAAACCAGTACTTTAAACCACTCGGTCACCTTTTCATTACGCTCCCCGAGAATTTAAATTAAGCACGCAAAGCGAGGCATTTTACCAGAGGAACTAAACAAAAACACTTTTTAGGAGAGACTTCCTATAAAAACGACAAAATAGCGAAAAAGGGATTCGAACCCCTGACATTTGGATTATGATTCCAACGTTCTAACCGCTGAACTATATCGCCAAGCGACTTAACTATTATTTTCATTAGTGTTGCAAAAGTGCTTTTATAGGATTTTCGAATCCTTGTTTAAAAACACGAACACTTCCCCAGATAGTAAGCAATTATTCGATAAAAGAGGTATAAAAAAATTTCTGGGCAGATTTTCACAAAGTTTTATTTTTTATTTGTAATAGGTAAGGAAAGGGGGAAAATGACCGACTCAGAGGAGGGACAAACTTAGGTACCCTCCGGAGATCGTCGTACCTCCTCCTCCGGACGGTATCCCTGTTCCGCCTCCGGCGTCTGCGCTTCGCGCTATTCTGAAATATAAAAATATAAAAGTACTTCAAGGATACCGTTCCCGTGAGGAGGTACGACGAAACGGGAAGGGTACCTATAGAGCTACGGGGTAGTGTTTACCAGAGGACACGTGTGTCCTCTGGTAAACACTACCCTATATGAAACAGTTAAACTTAACCGTTTTAATTTACCAAGGGAGGGACTCGAACCCTCACTCTTCAGAAGAACTAGAACCTAAACCTAGCGTGTATACCAATTCCACCACCTCAGCATAATACTTTTACGTATACAGATATGATTTAGAGAAAGACGCGTAGCGTAGAGATACCTCTCATCGCTTCGGTCCTCGCGTATTTCTTCTCTCGTTATCTATAACAAAAAAAAATAAAAACATTGTAAAAATCTGCCCACGGGAGTATTTCCGCAGTTTTCAATGAAAGTTTTTTCGTATTTCTGTCCCAAGCGAATCCCAATTTTTATTAACTTATTGTTTCGTGTAACGAAGATACGTTATGCAACGATCTTCAGATTATTAATTAAACCCCCAACGTACTTTTCCCTAATATTCACAAATTTCTCAATAAAAAAATACAATGGCTACATTCATTATTATTTTAAAAATACTTGCTATAGTTGTCCCTTTACTAATTTCTGTAGCTTACTTTACGCTCGCAGAAAGAAAATTGATGGCATCGATTCAGCGTCGACGAGGACCTAATGTCATAGGTTATTTGGGTTTACTGCAACCATTAGCCGATGGATTAAAATTATTTGCTAAGGAGAGTATTTTACCAAGTAACGCGAATACGACGCTTTTCATACTCGCTCCCATGATCACTTTTATTTTAAGTTTAATGGGTTGGGCTGTAATACCTTTTGGCGAAGGTATTGTTTTATCCAACATTAATGTGGGTATTTTGTATTTATTTGCTGTTTCGTCTTTGTCCGTTTATGGTATTATTTTAGCCGGTTGGTCAAGTAATTCCAAATATGCTTTTTTAGGAGCTATTCGCTCTGCAGCGCAAATGATTTCTTACGAAGTTTCAATAGGTTTTATTGTTGTCATAGTGGTTATAACTGCTGGATCCTTTAATTTAAGCGAAATCGTTTTAGCGCAAACTAAGGTTTGGTATATTCTTCCACATATACCTGCGTTTTTAATGTTTTTCGTTTCTGCATTAGCGGAAACAAATCGTCACCCCTTTGATTTACCTGAAGCAGAAGCGGAACTTGTTTCTGGTTACAATGTGGAGTACTCTGCTATGGGTTTTGCATTATTCTTTTTAGGAGAATATGCTAACATGTTACTTATGAGTGCTTTGACTTCAATACTTTTCTTAGGGGGCTGGTTACCTATTTTCAACATCTTCCCTTTAAATTTAATACCTGGGGCGTTTTGGCTTGGTATTAAAATATGTATTTTCGTTGTTTTATTCTGTTGGATTAGGGCTGCATTACCGCGTTATCGTTATGATCAATTAATGAGCTTAGGTTGGAAAACTTTCCTACCGATTTCTTTAGCTTGGTTGTTATTCACTGCTTCGGTTCTAATGAGTTTTAATTGGTTACCCGCGTAATTTTCTGATGTTGCACAATTATAGAATAAAATTTACTTCACACAGTTTGGAAAGTATAAAAGAAATTGATAATTACTTCAAGAAAACAGATATTAAAAACAAAAGACTTGTTTTTCTTCCAAAAAACAAAAAAATCTTTACATTAATAAAATCCCCGCACGTAAATAATAAGTCCAAAGAGCATTTTAAGATTGAAAAGTTTAAGCGTTTGGTTTGTTTGACAACATCTTCTCAAGAGCTAAAAATGTTGTTGAAAAAATTACCCAACGATCTTTTCATAAAAGTCAGCGTATTGGACTAATTTTCACACTCTCTTTTGAGTACATAAAAGTGTATTTCTTCAAAAGTACTAGAGAAGAGTTATAGCCGTAAAATCGTTAAAACCATAACTCCCCTAAGACTTTTCTTTTTCGGGAAATGGCGCAGTCAGGCGAGCGTGTCTGTTTTGGGAACAGAAGGTCATGTGTTCAAATCACATTTTCCCGTACAATTAAAAAAAAAAATAAACAAATGAGCACTAATATGTTAGTAAAAAGAAATAGACAAAGACATCCTTTTCATTTAGTAGATCCAAGCCCATGGCCTTTTGTGGGATCATTCGCAGCATTCGGTTTAACATTCGGTGGTGTGATGTATATGCACAATTATTCTGGTGGTTGGACTCTTTTCGTTACTGGTTTTCTATCTATTTTATTCGTGATGTATGGTTGGTGGCGCGATATTATTCGCGAAGGAACTTTTGAAGGACAGCACACATTTGTAGTTCAGCAAGGGCTTAGAATGGGAATGCTTCTATTTATCGTTTCAGAGATTATGTTTTTCTTCGCCTTTTTTTGGGCTTTCTTTGATGCAAGTATCAAGCCTGCTATTAGTATTGGAGGTGTATGGCCACCGAACGGTTTAGAAATTTTAAACCCTTGGGCAGTGCCTTTATTAAACACCGTTCTTTTATTGAGTTCGGGTTGTACAGTTACTTGGGCGCACCACGCAATCGTAGCCGGTGCAAAACGTAGCGCTGTGATTGGTCTAGTTTTAACAATCGTCTTAGCAGTCGCTTTTACGGCTCTTCAAGTATTAGAGTATGTTGAAGCTCCTTTCAGTATCGCGGATGGTGTTTACGGTTCAACTTTTTTCATGGCAACTGGATTCCACGGATTTCACGTTTTCATTGGTACCTGTTTTTTAACTGTATGTTTAGTTAGACTACTGAAAAATCATTTTACAAGAGAGCACCATTTTGGGTTTGAGGCAGCTGCATGGTATTGGCATTTTGTGGATGTCGTATGGTTATTTTTATTCGTCACTATTTATTGGTGGGGATCTTAATCTTAAATAAAAAAAATGTATAATTTTCTAACAAGTCCACTGGAACAATTTCAGATTCTACCAATTGTACAATTACATTTGGGTGTATTTGATTTCTCTATTACTAACGTAACTATAATATTAACCGTCGGTATCGGTAGTGTTGTTTTCGCGTTATATTCGTTACTATCTGATGAGGGAAACTTCTCTGTAGTGCCGAACAGAATTCAATTTGTCTTTGAGATGTTCTATGACATTATCTTTAATATGTTAAATGACGTACTTGGTGCTAAAGGTAAAACTTTTTTCCCTTATATATTCACGTTATTTACATTCGTTTTAACTTCTAATGTAATTGGACTAGTTCCTTACAGTTTCACAATTACTAGTCATTTGATCGTTACTTTTGCTTTAGCTATGATGAGTTTTATTGGTATCAATATAATCTGCGTTCGCGAGCATGGTATGAACTTCTTCACATTATTCTTACCATCAGGTACAGGTATAGGTTTAGCGCTTCTGCTAGTACCTATTGAATTAGTTTCTTACCTTTTCAGACCTATTAGTTTATCTGTTCGATTATTTGCAAACATGATGGCAGGACACACACTTTTAAAAGTAATTGCTGGGTTCGCTTGGTCGATGATGCTTGCTGGTGGAGGTCTTTTAATTGCTCACGTAGTTCCTCTAGCCGTTTTAATTATTTTAATGGGTCTAGAGTTAGGTGTAGCTATAATCCAGGCTTTCGTATTTACAATTCTTACTTGTAACTATTTAGGTGATGCTATAAAATTACACTAAAAATTTTAACTAATTCTTATTTTTAAAACGTAACTGTTTCGCTCAAAAAAAGATTCAGGTTTGTAATTCAATGGTAGAATATGCCGCTCATAACGGTAAAGTTGCAAGTTCGAATCTTGTCAAACCTTAATACTCTTCAAGGAGAATAGTTCAATTGGTAGAATGATGGTCTCCAAAACCATCGGCTGCGGGTTCAAGTCCTGCTTCTCCTGTTTTAAAAAGGTCTTGCTTAATTCCATTATAACCATAGCATAATAATCGGGCTTCTCTTGTCGTTGAAGGAAGTAGGATTCGAACCTACGTAAGAAAATTCTAACAGATTTACAGTCTGCCACCTTTAGCCACTCAGTCATTCCTTCGTTTAGTTTATTTGTTATTTACTAATTTATTTGTTATGTAATTTCAACCTAGTTTTTCCTCGAGCCTTAAACGCGACGCTTTTTTTTAGGTCGGCAGCCGTTGAAAGGTGTTCGTGTTTTTTCTATAATTGTTGTAATTTTAATATTTTTTCTAATAAGACCCTTTACTACAGATCTACGACCTCTACCTATGCCGTTAAAGATAAGAACGATGTTGTAGATTTTCTGATTATGTAAATAATCTGCAAAAGTCTCCGCTAAAACTTGCGCTGCTTGCGGAGAAGATCGTTTAGCACCTTTAAAACCGACACAACCACAACTTAGTGTATGGTCTTTCTTCAAATTCTTCGAAGACAATATCGTATTGTTTGAGCTAGCTTTTACATAAAGGGTAGGCGCATTTCTTTCCATATTCATTCGTTATCTAATGTTTTTTACAGTTCTTGAATTTGTATGTGTGCGTTGTCCACGTCTTGGAAGTTTATTTTTTATTCGACTCCCCCTATACGTTTTTGTTTTTATATAATCTTCGTTAATTTGAATTAGAAACTTCTTCAATTCATTTCCAATCAAATATTCTTTTTCTATAAAATTAACAATTTTATATTGTGTTTCTTTCGGTAAATCCTTTAGTTTGGTCTCTGTTTTAATTCCAAACTTTTGACAGAGAAATTTTGCGCGTTTTTCACCAATTCCATAAATATTCTGCAAAGCGGAACAAATAGGTTTTCTCTCAGAGATTTCCGTATTCAATAAATAGACCATTTGGGTGTTTATAATTTAAGTGTTGCATTTTTAGCTCAGTTGGATAGAGCATTGGCCTTCTAAGCCGAGTGTCACAAGTTCGAATCTTGTAAAATGTTAAAGATAAATTTATCAAACTATGCCTTTATTAAAAAAAAAGCCAGTTACCCCTTCGTTGCGTCACACTGTTTTGTTAGATAAAAGTCATTTATCAAAAAGTAAACCGTTAAAAGATAAAACAACTTTTCTGAAAAACAAAGCCGGGCGTAATAATCAGGGTCGAATTACTGTTTATACAAAAGGAGGAGGTCACAAAAAGCGATACCGTGAATTAGATTTTCTTCGAAAAGGTGCTCAAGGTATTGTAGAGTCTATTGAATATGATCCTTCTAGAACCGCCAACATCGCTCGCGTATTTTGTCAAGAAAAAACAGAACACTTTTATATTTTATCTCCAGAGGGTTTAGACAAAGGTCATTTCATTAAGACTTTTGATACATCTTCTCAAGAAATAACCTTTAAAATTGGTAACGTATATCTTCTCAGAGATTTGCCTTTAGGGTTATTCGTTCATAATTTTTCTTTTTCCCCTGGAAGGAAAGGGAAAATTGCTAGAGCTGCAGGAGCTTATGGTCAAATCATTTCCAAAAATGCGAAATACTGTCGAATTCGTTTAAATTCCGGTGAACATCGATTTTTTTTATTGGATACAACGGCTACTCTAGGAATTGTATCTAATGGTTCACATAAGCTAACTTTCTTAGGTAAAGCTGGGCGTGCGAGGTGGTTAAATAAACGACCGTCTGTACGTGGTGTTGCCATGAATCCTATAGATCACCCTCATGGAGGTGGTGAAGGTAAAACCTCTGGAGGTCGACCTTCGGTAACACCGTGGGGATTTCCAGCAAAAGGAAGCCCAACGCGTAAAAAGCCTCTACATCATTTAATCATAAAAAAAAAAAAAAATGTCTAAAAGATCTGCCTGGAAAGGACCTTTTATTGATTACGATTTTTTAGTAGAATCCTTAAAAGCCTCTTCTAAAAAACCTATTGAAACACGTTCTCGCGATTCCGTTATTTTGCCTTATTTGGTAGGAAAAACTTTAAAAGTTTATAACGGAAAAAAATACGTTTCTTTTAAAGTTGTAGAAGACATGGTCGGACTTAAAATTGGTGAATTTGTATTAACTCGCCTAAGACATGTCTATAAAAAAAAGAAGTAATTGTTTAAAATGGGACAAAAATCAAATCCAAATAGTTTTCAGAAACAAGATCTTAACGCAAAGTTATGGTCCACACAAAGCAAAAAAGATTATTCTCTTTTATTAAGGAACAATTTTGAAATGACAGAGAATATTCGTTCATTATTTGAGCGTAACAATTGCCTAGTTAAAGAATGTATATTTCTTCGTTCCAAAGAAACAAATTTAGGTACACTTTTTATAAGTTTCTTGCCAGTGTTTCTTCGTAAGAAAAATGCGGGGTGGGCCAACACTTCCTTTGGCACAGCAAGAATCGTCAACCTTTTATTTAATCTTATTGCAAATTTTGGTTATCTTTCAGAGAAGCGAATTGTTTTTCTAAATTTAGATTATATCGGGTCCAAAACAAAGAAAAAATTTCAGAATAGTGAAAGCTTAAAACCGTTGCTTATTTTCAAAAACGAAATATTTTATAGTTCTGGTCTAACAATATTTTTTCTGTTGTTTTCTATTAAAAATATGACCCCTTTGTTAACTAAGTACATTGCACGTTATTTCAAGCTCCTTCATCGAACAAAAAAAATTAATAAGTTTTTATTGTTTCTAAGTCGTTTTGTTACGTTAGTAGAAAAATCATCTTTCTATGGGTCTAGAGTGAAAGGCGTTAAATTTCAAATAAAAGGTCGTTTCAACGGTGTGCCTCGCTCAAAAACACGCGTTTTCGAAAAAGGCCGCATACCCTTACAAACAATCGCGTCAAAAATTAACTATTCTTTGTGCCACATAAACACAAGTTACGGTGTTTTCAGTATCAAAGTTTGGCTATACGAATAAAAAATGTTTTTACAACCAAAAAAATTCAAATACAAAAAATCAAAAAAAACTTATTTAACAAACTTGCTTGCTACGAGTGGTTCAAAATTAAGGTTTGGTAATTTTGGTATAAAAGCGCAAGAGGCTACACGTTTAACTGCAAGACAAATTGAAGCCGTCCGTCAAACAGTCAATCGCCAATTAAACAGAAAAGGGAAACTTTGGATAACAATTTTTCCACACATACCTGTTACGTCAAAGCCCACTGAAAATCGTATGGGTAAAGGAAAAGGTGCCGTCGATTTTTGGTGTGCGCCAATTAAAGCTGGTACAATTCTTTTCGAATTGGGGGGTAATATTTCGGAAGTAGAAGCTAAAACCGCATTAAGAAAAGGTTGTGCTAAACTTCCAATTAAGACAATTGTAATTAGTAAATGTTAAATAAACAAAAAACAAAAAAGAACTTCATTAAGTTTGATAATATAAGCGATACAACAATTTTAGTCCCCGAAAACAAGCTTCTTCAAATACCTGGGTTATCTAAAAATCACTATATTCAAACAAGCTCTAGCAAGGAAATAAATCTAGGTTTTTCAATGGTTTTTGCAGAAAATGAATTACAGCCTACAAAATCCGACGCTAACTTAAATCGCTTTGGTTACGATGCAAAACAATTTCAGAAGTTTCATAGGTATCATTTTTTTAAAAGAAAAGCATCGAATAAATTTGTTTCTAGTATTAAATCTTTTTTTGTTTTTCTATATGCTGTTTCTAAAAAGCGAAAGAAAGTTCCTTATTATATATTGAAACAAATAAAAGGTGGTTTCATGATAAGCGCCTTTGGCGCTATTTGTTTCGTACCTAGAAGTTTATATAAAAGCGTTCGTAAGCAACAAATAATTAACCTTAAATTATTTCAAAAAAATACAAAAAAATTTGCAAGACCGTTAATCAAAATTAATCTTGTTTCTTCTTTGAAGCACAAAAAACGTAAAGGTTAATTTGTTTCTATTTAGTAAATAGAGAGTAGCTGAAAAAAAGCTAACACAATTCGTATATATTTATATTTGTTATGATACAAGCAGCAAAGTTTATTGGAGCTGGATTAGCTACCATTGGATTAGCAGGAGCTGGAGTAGGAATTGGTACCGTTTTTGGTGCATACGTTCTTGGTACTTCAAGAAACCCATCTTTAAAAGGTGAGTTATTTCAGATTGCAATTTTAGGATTCGCATTAACTGAAGCTATTGCTTTATTCGCTTTAATGATGGCTTTCTTAATTTTATTTGCATTCTAAATAATTAAGAATTTCCTCATTATTATTTACGGGAGCACTCGTCTTTTTTTCGGTGTTTATAACACAACATAATGTATTAATTTTAAACAATGGATTTTTTATTGTTACACCAAAATCATTTTAAAATGTTTTTACCAGAGGTGTTTCTAGCAACCGCTATTTTAATGTTAACATTGTATGCGACTTTCACCGTATCTTCACATTTTCTAGGTCATCCTGTTCTTACCCAAAATTTTAGTAAGATGTGCCTTTTAATACTTTTCTTAACATTAATTTTAGTACATAATAATACGATACCATTTATGTTAACATACCAAAGCACTTTTATTTTTGACTCCCTAACAACGAATGCAAAAGAAATTGTAATTTTCTTTTCGATGGTGTGTATTTACATATTTGAGGACTCTTTGTTAAAGCAAAAAATTAATAATTTTGAATATTTCATTTTATTATTGTGTGCGGTTTTAGGTTTAATGCTATTAATAAGCTCTTATGATCTTATTTCTTTGTACTTGGCTATCGAGTTGCAAAGTTTGTGTCTATATGTTTTAGCAGCAGCTAAAAAAGACTCAACTTTTTCAACAGAAGCCGGTCTGAAATATTTCATATTAGGTTCTTTTTCCTCGGCGCTTCTTCTTTTTGGAATTTCACTTATTTACGGATCTACCGGTACTACTAACTTTGAGGATTTGTCTTTATTGTTTGCCTATACTAGTAGTGATATTTCTATTATCAAATCTGTTGATATTGGGTTAATTTTTATTGCGGCTGCTTTTTTCTTCAAAATTGCCGCTGCGCCATTACATATGTGGTCTCCGGATGTTTACGAAGGCGCTCCTGTAAGTTCTACTATTTTTTTTGCCGTTATCCCAAAAATTGCTATGTTTAGCGTTTTTTTAAGACTTTTTCAAACAGTCTTTTCAAATCTTCAAGATGTAATCCTTTTAATTGTAATCTTTTTTTCTCTGGTTTCAGTTGTTGTGGGTTCTTTTGTTGCTTTGAAGCAAAAAAAAATTAAGCGACTTTTAGCTTATAGTTCTATAAGTCATGTCGGTTATATGCTTTTAGCTTTTTCCGCAAATTCTATAGAAGGAACACAGGCTTTGTTTTTTTACTTGGTAATATATATGATTACTAGCTTAATCTTGTGGTCAATTTTACTATCCGTGAACACCAAAGACAATAGTGATAGAAGTAAGACTTTAGTTGACTTTTCTTTTCTGTCTGCAACAAACCCTCTGCTAGCATTAACAGGACTTATCGCATTTTTCTCACTCGCTGGAGTTCCGCCTTTGGCAGGTTTTTACGCAAAAATGTCAATTTTTCTTGCAACGATCAGTTCTTCGCTTATATTCGCGAGTGTTTTTGCAATATTAACAAGTGTAATTTCGAGCTACTATTACATTAGAATAATTAAAAGTTTATATTTTGAAAAGCGTGAGAACACAACATTTTTCGTTCCTGTGACACGTTCGTGCTCTTTAACTATGGGAGCCAGTTCATTCCTTTTAATTCATTTTTTTGTTAATCCAACCTTGTTATCCTTGTTAGCAGAAAAAATGGCATTATGCCTATTTTAATTTAGTTATTATGGATTTTTTTATTTTAGAATATACACCTATTCTTTTTTTATTACTAATTAGTATTGGTCTAGCCTCTGTTATTTTAGGGGCTTCTTATTTTCTCGGTATTCAAAAACCCGATACTGAAAAAGTATCTGTTTATGAATGTGGTTTTGATCCTTACGAAGATTCTCGAAACGCCTTTGATGTTCGTTTTTATTTAGTTGCTATTCTTTTCATCATATTTGATTTGGAAGCAATGTTCCTTTTTCCATGGGCCGTATCACTTGGACATCTGAGTTCGATGGGGTTTTGGACAATGGTAGATTTCCTTGCGGAGTTAACTGTTGGTTTCATTTATGTGTGGAAAATTGGTGCTTTAGAATGGGAATAAAGCTAAGACGATTATTTTTGTATGCAGTTCCTAAAAAAACGTGAGATAAAACACCGAAATAATTTTTACTCGATTGAAGTGGAATATCGCTCTTTACAAAGTATTTTAAGAAATCAAAAGATACCTCTAAAAATTCGCTGGGAAGCTTCATTACGTTTATCCAAATTAATGAAAAACAAATCTTCTGTTTTTCTAAATAATCGATGCTTTTTGACGGGGCGTGGAAAAAGTGTTCAACGATTTTTCAACCTGTCGCGCGTTCAAGTGCGTGAGCACGCTTCAAATAACAAATTACCCTACATACAAAAAGCTAGTTGGTAAACATAGATTTTTCAAACTTTATTCAAAATACGATTATTTCGTATTTAATCCGTCACTTAAATCAAAAGAAATAAAATTAATTTTCATATGCCACAATTTGATAAAATTACATTTTTCAACCAAATTTTTTGGTTATTCGTATTCTTTTCTGGATACTACTTACTATTACTGAGAGTTTTTCTACCAAAGTTAGGAGCCGTTTTAAAAGCTCGTTCTAAAAAACTTCAAAAAGGTACACAAGGGGTTGCAGGTTTTACCAAAGAACAGGAAGAAGTTTCTGTTCTTTTCAACTCTTCGATCGAAAAAATGTCGAATGTTGTGAAAAAAACTGTATCAGATTCCACTGTTAAAACTGACAGTTGGGTTGCTTCTTCTGTTCAAAAAATAAACAAAGAAAATTTAGCTGGAGGTAATTCCTTATTAGAAACTACCTTATATAAACAATATATTACGTCACACTTATTATCTAATCTAAAAATTAAATAATTTTAAACTTGCTAAAGATACGCGTTCTCTAATAGCTCAGTTGGTAGAGCGAATGGCTGTTAACCATTAGGTCGGAGGTTCAAACCCTTCTTAGGGAGAACTGCATAATAATACGCATAACGCGATTTAGGTTATTTATAGAATGTTATGTAAAGTTTTCTGGAACATAGCCAAGTGGCAAGGCACTCGTTTTTGGTACGAGCATTCAAAGGTTCGAATCCTTTTG
>MDSY01105658.1_pt1 | contig 17771 bp, 16 predicted proteins | sample 811131 | NCBI WGS metagenome assembly MDSY01 (sample SAMN05326643, study PRJNA326480) | marine metagenome | isolation source: seawater | place: Atlantic Ocean: South West | collected 2010
AATGATTTGTTATATATTCATCAATCGCCTCTTTGTTAATTGATGTATTTAATATTGTGCTTACAGCTTTATCAAGTTCTTCTTTGTTTTTACAAAGGAATAAGAAATCATTATTGAATTTAAAGTCATATTGCATTGTTTCTGCATGCGGGTTGTAATAAATTACAGGTTTATACTGTAATAATCCTTCATGAATTAAAGAGCTGAATCGGGTAACAATAAAATGCGAATTTAAAATTTGATTATTTACCGATGCAGAAGATGATGCTATTAATTGTTCTTGATATCTACTTAAATCTCCTTTATCCCTTGGGTGTTGAGAAATTTTAAATTTCACTTCATTTTTATTGCATGCCTCTGCTATTGAATCAATCCAGCCATCTCTCTGGTCTTCAAAAATTCTATAGGTAAAGTTTGAATTAATCAATGCATACTCTTTTGGAGCCGAAGGATTAAATTCAGCTCTAGCATTTTCATATCTAGGATTCCCAGTAAGAAAATAATGATCTCGTTCTAAATCTTCTATAGTTTGAGTCCCCTGAATGATTACATTGTCAGAAAACAACATTCTATTCATACTGTCTCCAAAATCAATAATTGATTCTTGAAGACAAATATTTGTTATCCCTAAATGTTTACAGTGTGCAAAAATACGGTGCACTTCTTTCGTCCAATCATTGAGTACTAAAAAGAAATCAGGGTTAAATTCTTTTAATTTTTTATAAGAGTAATGCACATAAGAAATGTTATGGTTTTCTAGATAAGTATGTGCATTTTCGGTTGACTTTATGGGAACCATGAAAAGTACATCATGATAACCAAGAGCGTTTGCAATTTGATGACATGAATTTGAAAGCGTATCACTCTGAGCGTATAGTACTATTTTTTTCGAGCTTGAAACTTCTGCTTTTTTTCTTTCGAAAAAATTAAATCTAGAAGCATCATTTACTACTGCTTCAAAAACCTTTTCAAGTTGAATAGAAGATGCAATGTTGTTAACCAAAAGGTAATTACTAATAGTGTTAATATCCTCAGTTAAAGGTGCCCAAACATGAGCCCCTTTGGGCAGGGTTTCCGATGAAAAACTATTATATATAACAATGGGTTTGGCCATCAATTATCTTTTTCAATTTGTTCCAATATGTTCTTCCAAACAACATATTGATTGTATTCCTCTTTTAATCTCTTTTGAACTTTTTCAATGTATGGTAATTGTTTATCTATATTTTTAATGTAATAAACACTCTTATCAATCCATTCTTCACGTTCGGTAGCAAAAACTACTTCATCTTCATTAAAGAATTCGTAAATTCCTTCATTGTCGATAATTCCAAAACGACCTAAAGAAAATACAGTCCAAAATCTGTCCATAATTCCTTTCTCAACTTTCCAAGAAGCGGCATGCATAATTGGACAAACCTTTGAGTGTTTTAAAATTTCAACATGCTCATCAACGCTAACAGGTCCAACAGCAGTACCTCTGCCGGCTATGTGAGCATTATCAACCTTATTTGCTAATGGCATTAAAAAGTTATCCCATTCTTCAAGGTTACCTCTGTTTGGAGTACCCCAACGAGAACCAACAAAACCAATATCATATTTAAAGTTGTCCATTACTGGTTTAGCCTTCATGATATCATCATAAGGAACTGTCATAGTTCCCCAGGGAATCCAAAAAACACGGTCTTTATGACGGTTTATTATTTCATTTTTAATTGGAAAAGTTTCAACGTCTGTTTTTGCTCCAAAAGCATAATAGCTATACCCTGAATCTTTCAACGCATCTAACTTTTTATACTGAGGCCAATGCCAATCTTTGAAAAACTGAAGTGGATTATCAGTCCAGTCTCTATTACTTTCAGGACTAGTATCAAAACTAGTTAACTTTTGAATCAAAATACTATCCTTATGAATCTTATGTTTTTCAATAAGATTTAGGGTGTCTAAGTCATTCCAACAAATGTATATAGCAGGCTCCTTGTGGTTTATTTTGGTGTCATTTAAATGATAAGCTTCATAGCCAATGCGGTTAAATGTTTGTGTTAAATAATCCCAGGGCCAAAAATTGGTGTGTTTTTTTTTCCAAAAGAATTTTGGTTGATAACCAACTAAGTATATTTTTTTCTTCTTCATTTTGTTTATTTAATATCAAAGAACTTACAAATATGTTCAATTGCACTTGAACCCATTGCGTAAACTGCTTCTTTGGAATTGCCTCCAATATGGGGTGTGTTTATCAAGGTAGGAATATCAAGTAAACCTTTTCTTTTAGGTGGTTCTATATCGTATACGTCTAATGATGCCCCACCAATTGATTTTGATTTTAACGCTGATTCTAAATCGTCCAAATTCACTAAAGGACCTCTAGCAGTGTTAATAATTACTGCATCATCTTTCATTAAGGATAAGGAGGTTGAATTAATCATTTCTCTAGTATCATCAGTTAATGGCGTGTGCAATGTAATCACATCAGCAGTTTTGTAAATTTCGTCTTTGGAGGCTTTTGTTAAATCATTTTCATTGTAATATTCATCTTGTTGAATAACATCATTTACTAAGATTTTACAATTAAAAGGTTTTAATAAACGTATAACTTCTTTACCAATATGGCCAACCCCAATTACTCCAACAGTAGTTTCACTTAATTGTCGTCCACCATTTTTATTCCATTTGCCACATTTTAATAGGTTGGAAGTATATGTGAGGTTTCGTAATAATGAAATAGCATTTCCGAGGAACATTTCCGCAACCGAGAGCTTGTTAACTCCACCAGTCCATCCAATAGCAATATTTCTTTCTTCACAGGCAGAAATTTTTATATTGTCTAACCCGACTCCGTATTTTGAAACAATTTTTAAGTTTGGACACGCATCTAGTACTTTGGCTGTCACTTGATCTAAGCCAACAATTGCAGCTTCAGCATCTCCTATGTATGATATTAATTCGTCTTCATTAAATCTTCGTCCTTCTTTGTTTAAAATATAGTTGTCAAACTTGTCTTCCATTTTCTTAATTAACATCGGATGTTTTGAAAAAGAAGGGGAGGTTACTACTACTTTCATTTTAAATATCTTCTAGTTTAAACTCAGTGAAATCACTGAATCTGTATACGTTTTCATTTTTAAATAAAGGCTCATTTTCATGATGTGTACGCAAAGCAAAATCAAAATCATTCAGCTTAGCAGCCTCATGATCCGTAGTTGCATCACCAATAAACAGTACTTTTTGTGGAACATAATTATATTTGTCCAAAAGGTATTTACTCCAAGTATCCTTATTGGTTGGAGAACCTAATATTTCCTTAAAATATTTAGTCCACCCGCGTTTCTCAACTATTTCTTCTATTTCGTCAGTTGGTGTTCCTGTAATAATGAAAAGATCTTTCGATTTATATAATTCTTCCAATACTTCAATTACTCCAGTTACTATTTGAGATTCAATGACTGCATTTTTTACTCTAGAAGAAAACTCCTGAGCCATTTGCTTAACACCCGCTTCGTCAAGTTCTTGACCTAAATAAAATTTATGATAGAATTTAAATTTCTCAAATCGTGATATACCTCCGTTTTCTATATGATGTTGCTTTACTTTTTGAGCAATTTCTTCTCCATATTGCAAATACATATCATAAAACATTTGCGTTTTTATGTGAACAGAGTCAACAATTACGCCATCGAAGTCGAAGAAAATAGCATCATATTTCATTTGCCAAAACTGTTACTGGTGTTCCATCACAATCATCAAATCTAAGAGGAGATATGATGACGGTTTCAAAATTTGAGTTTTCTGAAATTTCACTTAAATCGGCATCTTCAACTAAAAGCAATTCGTTTTCAAGTAAGAAAGAACGATGTGCAATACGTCCTGTTGGGCGATCTTGAAAGCTAGTTAGAGATATTGTATCAAACAATAAACATTTAACATTAGGTAGTTTTTCTTTAATAAAACTAGCTGATTGAGGAGCGAATCCCCAGTTATAGTTCCAGTATGCCTCACTACCTCTTTTGGAAGTGAAACCTGTTTTTAAAATGAGAAGGTCACAACTTTCGTTTAATACTAATTTCGAAAGGTTTTCAGGATGAATTAAGAAATCTCGAATATTCTCAGCTGAAATATCAATTACAACTGTATTCGAATAAACAAATTTGTCAGCTGAGTAATCTGAGCATTTTTTTCCATCAGCACTGAAATGATAAGGGAAATCGATATGCGTTCCTAAGTGAGAAGCCAAATTCAATACGGAGTTATTACTTGTGTCTCCGTTTCTTGCGATACTTCGAGATTTTTCAATAGTGATTGTGTCACCGTTTCCATAAGCAGGAGTGGAGCTATTTAACTCGTATGAAAGAAATTTCCATCCCATTACTCTTGGTTTTTAATTTCATTTATACACTCCAAAATACCTTGTCCTATATCAATAAAAGGATTTGAAACTAGTTTCTTGCTCATAGTAGCTTGAAAAGAATAAGGGGTGAAGCGATAATGATTGTGATAACCATCTTTATTCAACTTAATGTCTAATTGCTCTCCTAATACTTCTTGAATCATATTGAATAATTCGACACGTTTCATCTTTTCCATACCAGTTAAAATCAGGTGCTGTTTACTGAATTTAACATCTTCAATAACATCAACCGAAAGTCTTGCGGCATCTGCTGCATGAATATATTCACGAACTTCTTCACCATCTCCTTCGTGATTAATTTTTCCAGTTTCAATAGCTGTTTTTATTAACTCGAAAATATAGTTGTTGCTAAAATTTCTTTCACAATAAACTGATCCATATCGGAGAATAGTATAATCTAGATCGAAGTTGTTTGAATACTCTTCAATTATTTTCTCCGAAGATAATTTACTGATTCCGTAAAACGAGCCCTTTTCACTAACTGCATAAGCACTTGATGCGTAAACAATTCGGCTTACTTTCTTTTCTAAACACGTGTTTAAAATGTTTATGTTTCCAATGACGTTGAGGTTAACAGTCATTTTAGGGTCAAGGTGAGCTTTGTCAAGCTCAGAGAATCCTGCAAGGTTGTATACGTAATCAACATCATTTGAAACAGCTTTATTTACTGAGTCGGCATCCATGATGTTACATTCTATGAAATCAACTTCCACATTGAATTCAGATTTTTTTAAATCAGCAGTAAGTACTGAGTATCCGCGACTAACTAACTCGCTAACAACATAATTCCCTAAGAAACCCGATCCACCAAAAACAACAACTTTTTCACTCATTTTAATGGCCTTTTAATTTTTTCATTTCATCTCTTGCCTTATCGCCAAGGAAAAAGAAATCCAAACTAAAGGCTAATAAGTTGTAACCCTTATCTATTTTTTCTTGCGTGAAAGAAGCATCAGATTGAACTACATGAAATCCTAAAGTTTTATTTAAACGTTTACAAGTTTCTTCAACTCTAAGTAAAGCTTCCTGAACTTTAGGCTCATGATACTCACCAGGTATTCCCATTGAGCCAGAAAGGTCATATGGGCCTACAATGATTCCATCAATTCCATCAGTTGTAATTATTTCCTCAATGTTATTAACCGCTTCAATATGCTCAATTTGAGCAATAACAACTACGTTCTCGTTTAAGTGTTGTTTATATTCGTCGAAACCTATTCCGTATTTCTGAGCTCTGTTTAAACCAACACCACGTTTTCCTTTTGGAGGATAGTAGGTGTAGTCTATTGCTTGAAGAGCTTCAGCTTTATTCTTAACCATTGGGACAATAATACCATCAGCTCCAGCGTCCAAAACTTTTTTAATTACAACTTCTTCATTTTTGCTTACACGAACAAGAGCCTTCATGCCATTTCCTTGAATAGCCGCGATTAAATTAAAACATTGATCCATAGTAATTGAAGTATGCTCAATATCAATCGTTAGCCACTCAAAACCAGCCGATGCCAATATTTCTACAACAGAAATATGAGGTATGGTTAACCACGAACCAATTGTTTGTTCTTTGTTCAATAACTTTTTCTTTAAACTCATATTCCTTTTTGTTTTTTGTAAATAAATTCTGCCAATTCAAAATCCTCTGGGAAATCAACATCAACAGATTCCATTTTTGGTGTTGGGTACATAATTGGATTTAAACCAATTCTTTTTTCGTTGGCTTTTTTAAAAGCATCTTTAGAAAAAATATAAAAATTGGAGTTTTCCTCAAAAAGAGGAGGAAGGTCTTGTGTTCTCAATAGCTCCCTTGGATTATGATTTACTGGTTTCATATCTTCCCAGTACAATCTTGTTAGCCATTTATTAACCGAGAAAAGTGAATCATGCTTTTTTTCTAAATTTTTAAAGTAAGTATTAATGGCCTCATTAAGTGTTTTAAGTGATAGTAAAGGATTCGTACAATGTGTTTGTAAAAAGTGTTCCTCTTCAGAATTCACTAAATCATGTACAATAACTTTATTCATTGAAACAAAGTCACCACAAATTTCTTCGGGACGCCAATGAATTTTTACCTTATTAAAATTATTAGTTGCACTATCAGCTATTTCTTTACTATCGGTATTGATGATAATTTTTGATACCAATTCGCAATCCTCAAGTGTTTGCATAACTGCGTGAAACAGAGGTTTTCCAGCAAAGTTTTTAAGGTTTTTTCCAGGGATTCTTTCAGAGTTCCCTTTCATCGGTAAAAGAGCAACCACTTTTTTAACGTCAGTCATTGGCTTAGATAGCTGTAATTGCTAACTAAAATAAGCAATCTTAAGGGTTTAAAGAAATAGAATCAAAAATAGGTTTTAGGTTTTCTTAAAGCCTATGTTTTAAGTGCTTTTTGGAGATGCAAATTATTAAAGAAGCTTAAGAATAATTCATTAGGGATTCATCAATAAATCTATAGCTTTTTTACTTTCATCGAAATCAAATACGGTTTTTATTATTCCGAAGTTTTTTGGATCATAAACGTTATCATATGCTTTTTTAGCAAGTTCTAGTTTGTCCTCTTCAAAACTTAATTCTTGAAGTAGTTGTTTGATTTGAGCCGATGTTAGACATTTTAAGAAAATTGTTTCTATTGCTGTTTTTTTTGCTTCATCAAAATCGTAGGATTTAATCTTGTTAAATTCAGTATCAAATAAACCATCACTTAGTGCAGAACTGCATCCTGTTTCGGCGAAAACTTGCGTTGATAGGATAAATAATAATACTAATAAAGTATTTTTCATAGTTCCTGTTTTTTAATGTGAATATAATATCACTAATTTTTTTTACTCGGATATACTCTTTTGAATACTAACGAACCAGTATTGCCAGCATTGTCTTTGTAGGTTCCCCTTAATGTTTTTTCGTCGTTGGAAAGTGTAAGTATATGTATGCCTTGCGTGGTATTCCAGCCTGGCACCTTCACCGTTACTTTTACTTTGTAAATTAACTGATTTCCTTCTACAATTCCTTCACCATGTTCAATAAATGGATGGCCATTAAACTCAAAATAATGCGTCATGAAAACAGAATCATTTTCCACTGAAAAAATAGCTGTTGCATTTGTGAATGAAGAACTGCTTGAATCAGTCCAAACACCATCAAAATCTTGTGCTAAGGAATTAAGTGAAAAAAATAGTACAAAAACGAAAAAAACCTTAGTCATACTTCTAATTTAAGTAATTATATCAAATTGTTATCAATCAGATATTTAACTTTATAGATTCCCATTATGCTAATGCTATCAGTAATTTCACCATTAATTGCCATTTTAAATAGTTCTTTGAATGGTAATTTTCTAAGTATTAACTCTTCATCGGGATCTGGATGGTTTTCAAATTCTGTCAAACCTTGTGCTAAAAATATTTCACCATATTCATCAGAAACAGAATTAGATAAATGAAAAGTTTGAATTTTAGTCCACTTCTCAGCTCTTAATCCACACTCTTCAGATAATTCTCTTTTAGCAGCTTCTAAAGCTTCTCCGAACTTGCCGCCTCCTTCAGGAATTTCCCAACTGTATTGTTCGAGAGGAAAACGGTATTGACCAACGATCCAAGTGTTATAATTATCATCAAGAGGAATCATTCCGATTGCCCAGTTTTTAAAATGGACCGCTCCATAAATCCCTTTGTCGTCTCCAGGTGTAATAACGTTCGAATGGGTAAGTCTAATCCAAGGATTATCATAAATAACTTTAGAGTCTAAAGTTTTCCAAGGATTTTCTGTTGGGTTAATCATGCTTTTGTTTTGTAACTTTAAATTTAAAATAAAATTTATGAGTTTACAGGTTGGAGATAAGGTTAGTTTTTTAAACGAGGCTTTGAATGGAATTGTTTCGAAAGTGATTGACAATAAATCGGTTGAGGTGACTACAACAGATGGATTTGGAATTCCCGTTTTAATCGCTGAGTTGGTTAAAACTGGAGGTGCTCCTGAACCGAAAACTCAAAGTAAATCATCCAGTTCTGTCAAAGAGATGAATGGGGTTCACATTCCAACTAGGTCTAATTTAGAAAAAAAGCCATACTTATGTTTCGCTAAAAACGAAGCAAAGAATAATGAACTTTATATTTTAAATAATACTCAAAATGCTCAATATTTTTCAATCCGAATACAAAAAGGAGGAGAGTGGGTGCTTATCTATTCGGGTAAGGTAAATAAACAGAGTTATGTTTTTGTAAGTTCGTATGGTGACAAAGAGCTAGATGGATTTAATAAAGTTTTAATTGATTCACTTAATGTTGATTTTAGTACTAAGGAGCACTTAAAACCAAAATCGGCACAAATAAAAATTAAGGCAACAAAATTTTATAAAGAATCATCATTTTCAGAAATACCAATTTTAGAGAAAAATGCCATGTTAATTGACGCATCTGGAGCGTCTATAGAAGAAGTTAAAACGCATGAGGAATTAAGGGCTGCAGTTGAAACAATTACCAAGCCCAAACTATTTAAAGGTCTTAAAGTTGTTGGTAAAATTGATTTAAAGCAAGAAAAGAGAGGAAGGAGTAGGGGTGAAATTGATTTGCATATTGAAAAGTTAGGTGTAAAAGTTAAAGGAAAATCAAACGCACAAATAGTTCAAATACAATTGGATTTTGCGAAGGATTTTATTGATAAGTCAATTTTAGCTGGAAAAAGAGAGGTCGTTTTGGTGCATGGAGTTGGTAATGGAACCCTTAAACAAGAGGTTCACAAGTTTTTAAAGTCATATTACGGTATTAAGTATGAGCAGGCGGATGCACGAAGTTATGGTGAGGGTGGTACACTTGTTCATTTAAAAGGGTGATATGAAGAAATTAATAAAGTTCCTGTATGGAGCTGTTCTTATTGGCGTTTTAGCTCTAGCATATATTTATTTTGGTGTTTTGGAGAAGAAGATTGAAATCAGAGAGAAGGAGTCTATCCATTTTTTTATCAAATCAACTGATAAATTTGAAGATATTGTAAACAATTTAGATTCGGCAGGTATTGTCAATTCTGGAAGTTTTGGGTGGTTAGCAGAGTTAAGATCTTTTGGTGGAAAGAATATTTATCCAGGGAGGTATACCCTAACTAAATCGATGACCTATTCTGATTTAGTAGTTTTTTTAAGGTCAGGACAAATTGATGAGGTTACAATTACTTTTAATAATGTTAGAACCTTGAATGGATTGGCAAGAAAAGTAGGGGGTCAAATTGAGGCATCGCATGCTGAACTTTATGCTGAAATTAATAATCCTAAAAAGTATGGATACACAAAAGAAACATTTTTAGCTGTTTTTATCCCAAACACTTACAAGATGTATTGGAGTACAAGTGCAGAAGTTTTTGTTAAAAGAATGGTCGCCGAACATAAAAAGTTTTGGAATATTAAGCGAATATCAAAAGCAAATAAAATGGATTTAACTCCTGTTGAGGTTAGTACGCTAGCTTCAATAGTTCAAAGTGAGCAAACAAAATATGCTGATGAATGGCCTACAATTGCAGGATTGTACTATAATCGAATTAGAAAAGGAATGAAGCTTCAATCTGATCCAACAGTGGTTTATGCTCATGGTGATTTCTCAATTAGACGTGTTTATTTTAAGCATTTAAAAATCGATTCGAAATACAATACTTATAAATATAAAGGACTTCCTCCAGGACCAATAAGGGTTCCTGATTCAAGGGTTTTGGATGCTGTATTAAATTATAAAAAACATAAGTATATTTTTATGTGTGCTAAACCAGAATATGGAGGTAGGCATAATTTTGCAGCCACCAATAAAGGCCATTCTAATAATGCAAGAATTTATAGAACATGGCTGAATAAACAAAAAATACAATAGGTCGTTTGAAAATTGTTTTTCTTAGAAAAAACACGATTTACTTTCTTGAATATTTTGTTTTTAACAAAAATAGATTATTGATTTCGAAAGATTTAAATTTTTATTTTTCCTGTATTTATTTGAATTAATGTAATTCAAAAAGCAGAACAATTTATTCACAAAAAAGAAGTTCTTAGGGGATAATTACTATCTTTCTAATTATGCGTTTTTTAGGACTCATTATAGGTGTTTTATTAAGCTTTTCAAGTATTGCTCAAATTGGAGGTAAGTCTACCTATCAGTTTCTTAATATTATTTCTTCTGCAAAAATAGCTTCTTTGGGAGGTTATGCTATTGCTATACCTGATTGCGATGTTGAAATGGCTTATTTTAACCCTGCTCTGATTGATTCATCACTTCACAAAGAGTTAAATTTAAACTATGTTAACTACTTTTCTGATATTAATTATGGTTTTGCGGGCTATGCTCACAATCTTAAAATTGGAGGTACTATATCTGCAGCGGTAAAATATATAAATTATGGTGAGTTTTTATTAGCCGATGAAACAAGCACAATAAATGGTGAGTTTTCCGCAGGAGAGACGTCCTTGAATATTGGTTGGGGTAATTCCTATAAATATGGATTACGCTACGGAATGAATGTGAAATTTGTAATGTCAAATTTTTACGATTATAATTCTGTTGGAGTATTATTAGATTTTGGAGGTACATGGAGTAAGCCTGAATCCGGTTTAATGCTGGCTGTTGTCGTTAAAAATATTGGTACTCAAATAACAACTTATACGCCCAATAATTTTGAACCAATGCCTTTTGAAATTCAAATAGGGGCATCAAAGAAATTGAAACATGCACCTTTTAGATTTAGTGCGAACTTTCATAATTTAGAGGTTTTAGACTACTATTATGACAGCCCCAATAAATTAGAATCCACTAGCTTGTTTGGAGCTGATGTTGTAGAAGAAGATAAGTCGCATTTAGCAGAGTCTATATTTCGTCATTTTACTACTGGGGCAGAGTTGCTGTTAAGTCAGAATTTTAATTTAAGAATAGGATATAATCACCAGCGCAGAAGTGAACTTAAATTAAGAGATGGTTCAAAAGCTGGTGCGGTTGGATTCAACTTCGGAGTAGGGATTAAAATTAAAAAGTTTAAAATCGATTATGGGAGAAGTATATACTCTTTGGCGGGAACAACGAATCATTTGTCGATTTCTACGAATTTTTCTGAGTTTATTTCGAAAAAGGAAGATAAAGAACTGAAAGAGAAAAAGCGGAAGAAAGGAAAAAAAGAAAAGATTGAAAAGGTAGAATGAAAAAGATAACTATAGCTATAGACGGATTTTCATCATGTGGAAAAAGCACATTAGCCAAAGAGTTGGCTAAGAAATTATCCTACTCTTATGTTGATACAGGCGCAATGTTTAGAGCGGTAGCGCTTTACTGTTTAAGAAATGGATTAATTAAAGAAGATGGGACTAAAGTTTATAAAATCAAAGAGTTTGTAGATGAGTTTAGAGTCGGTTTTGAGTTTAATAAAGAGAAGGGTTACGCAGAAGTTACACTAAACGGTGAGAATGTTGAGGACGAGATTAGAAACTTAACCATAAGTAGAATTGTAACAAAGATTTCAGGCATAAAAGAGGTTCGTGAGAAGCTCTTAGTTCTCCAAAAAGAATTAGCTAAGGGTAAAGGAGTTGTTTTAGACGGGCGAGATATTGGAACGGTTGTTTTTCCACAAGCCGAATTAAAAATATTTATGACTGCAGAAACAACTATTAGAGCCACACGAAGATTAAATGAATTAAAGGGTAAAGGGCATAAAGTTACTTTAGAAGAAGTAGAAGAGAATTTAAAAATAAGAGACTACAATGATACAAATAGGGAAGAAAGTCCGTTAAAGCAAGCTGATGATGCTGTTGTAATTGATAATTCAAACCTTTCCAAAAGAGACCAGTTATCTATGATTTACGCCTTGGCTCAGCAAAGAATGGTTGAAGAAGTTGAAATAGCTAATTAATTTTTAATATGAAAAGTAGTTTAATTATCTCTAGAATAATAGTTGGGTCTTTAGTTATATCTAGCTGTACTTATGATGAAACTACCGAAAACACTACCGGCGATTGTGATACTAATTATACATATGAAGCTCATGTCGTGTCTTTAATTACGTCAGAATGTGTTAGTTGTCATAGTGCAGGGGGGCAACCACCTATGTTAACAACTTATGCTGAAGTCGAAGCTTCTTTACAAGCTGTCAAAAATGAAGTTGTAATAGAGAAAACCATGCCTCCATCTGGATTAACGGCAGACGAAATCAAAATAATTAGTTGTTGGATTGATCAAGGAAATCCTGAAAATTAAAAAAATAAGGTTTTATTTATGATTTTTTCGCGTTTACTATTTACTAAATAGTATTCTATTTAACTAACTACTAAATCATAACTTTTTCCTTGATTAATCGTATAAATGAAAAGTACGACTTTTTAAAAAGGCTTTTAGTATTGTATATGAGTAAACGTGTTTTTGTAAAAATATTGATATCATTGCTGGGTGTGCTTTGTCCTTTTTATGTTGGCGCACAAGAGTCACCTGCTTCAAAAGAAATTAAACCATCAATAGGTTTGGGTGTTGGATTCCTTAATTACTATGGAGATGTCAACAGTATAGGAAATCATTCTTCTATCGTCAATCAGTTTGGATATGAAGTTCATATTGCTAGGAAAATTAGCGACTTTTCCGATTTAGGCTTTAGCTTTCTTACAGGAACAATGCTAGGTAATGAAAGATCTCCTGAAAGAAATTTAAACTTTAGAACAGATATTTATTCTATTTCTGTTTACGGGACGTTCAATTTAAATTATTGGCTGAATTGGTCGGACATCATAAATCCATATGTCACGATTGGATTTGAAAGTTTTGAATATAATAATAAGGCAGACTTAGTCAACGCTAATGGAGCGCCCTATCACTATTGGAGTGATGGTACAATAAGAAATCTATCAGAATCATCAATCAATGCTAGTCAGTCATCTTTAATGTTTCGTGATTATAATTATGAAACGGATTTGAGAGCAGCTGATTTGGACGGGTTTGGGAAATATCCTCAATTGGCGATTGCTGTTCCAGTTGGACTAGGAGTAAATTTAAATGTTTCTGATAGACTATCGTTCAAAATCAACTCTACTTTTCATTATACTTTTACTGACTTAATTGATAATGTTAGTAAAAATGGAAAAGGTGTTAGAAAAGGAAATGAATTGAATGATTATTTTACATTTAACTCCGTTTCTATATACTATGATCTTATTTATTCACCGCCTAAATCTGATGCTGCAAGCTTTAAGTTTCCCGATTATTTTGTTTTAGATGTTGAGGATGAAGATGGTGATGGGGTTGTTGATGGATTAGATTTTTGTCACTTAACGCCTATAGGTGTTAAGGTTGATGAAAATGGATGTGCTCTTGATGACGACGACGACGGGGTTCCTAATTATTTAGACATTGAGCAATCAACAAAATCAACTTCTTTTGTTGGAGCAAATGGAAAGACTTTAACGGATGCAGACTTATATCAGCAATATTTAAAATATATCGATTCGGCAGATATTCCAATTGAAGTCCTTTATAGAATTGCAGAGGAACCACAAGAAAAAGGGAATTATAGAATTTTATTGGGAGAGTATTCGGGAGAGTTACCAAATGAAATAGCTAAAAGGTTTATTGATGAAGGAGATGTGATAGGAACTCATACGGGTGATGGTAATACAGCTTATTTAACAAAAAAATACGGTAATTTAAAAGATGCTGAGCAACGCCGTAAATTGTTAGCTAAGCAAGGTTTTTCTACTTCTGAAATAGTTGTTTGGGATGGGGATAATTACTTTACTATTGAAGAATGGGAGAAAAAATCAGAAAAATATTTAAAAAATAAGTTTGCAGATTACTTTAATAAAAAAGAGGTTTTGGAAGACAACTATGCACTTAAATTGGGAGAAGTTGCTCCTGATGCTCTAACAGTTGAAAAAGCTAAGTTCTTTGAATATGAAGATGTTGTTGTTTTAGATGGCGATAGTAGTAAAAGTGATTTTTTAATAGGTCCATTTATTAATAAAGTTTCCGCTAAACAAAGTCTTGAAGAGGTTGATAGAAACAAGTATCCAAATGCAGAGGTTGTGAAGGTAAATAATAGTAAAGCTAAGCCCATTGGTATAGAAGTTAATAGCGTGGCCGCTGCTGATGTTGTTGGTCCAAGTAATTGGAATAGTAAAAAGGAAAAGGTAGCTTCAAAGGTAGATGCTATAAAAAACCTTGAAGGTAAATTAGTTATTGATTTTGGTGAAGTTACCGACTCAACAACGCAATCAGTACTAAATAAAATAAATTCTCAAGTTGAGATAGTTGAAGTCGATGGTGAAAACGGTGAGCAAAATTTTATTACTAAAAAGCCACAGTCAGATTCATACGTTAGAGAAAAAGTCGATGCTTTTAGCAAGCAGGGTATATTGGCAGAGGTGAAAAGAATAGAAAACGGTTCTTTAGTTCCTGTTGATACCAATATTTTGATAAAAGCGGAAAAAAAGGCCTTTGTTAAAAAACAAACTAAAGAAGATGAAAAGGGAATCTTAGCTAATTTAGAAGGTGAATTTGTAGTGGACTTCGGTAATCCACAAGATTTAAAGGTTAAGGGATTTAAAGATCAAATCGAGAACCTTACTGATATTCAAGAGGTGAAAACTGCTTCCGGGGAAAAACGTTTGATTTCAAAAGAACCAAAAACTGTAGAGGAAGCCGCTGAAATTAAATTGGAACTAAAGAAAACCGATTTAAAACCAGCATTAGTTGAAATCAAAGAGGGTAATTTAATCCCCGTTAATAACTCTGTGAAAATCGATAAAAAGTCGAAGGACATCTTGTCTAAATTAGAAGGTTCATTTGCGATTGATTTTGGACAATCTAATGACTCTAAAATTGAAGCTAAGAAAGAAACTATTTTAGCAAAGACTGAAGCTATTGATGTTAAAACTACAAATGGAGAAGAGAAATATATTTCGAAGCAACCTAAAACAGAGTCTGAGGCAAAGCGAATTATAAACGACCTTAAAAAAGAAGGTGTTGAAGCAGAATTAGTTAAAATTGAAGGAGGAGAGATTATACAAGTTAATGATAGTAAATTAGGTTCAAAAGACTCCACTATCAGTCAAATAAAATATGATACTTCAATAAGTGAGCCTAAAGTTGATGAGGACGGTCCTTTAATCAATTTAGAAGGTAATTTTGCGATTGATTTTGGAAATACTGAAACTCCTGAAAAGTTAAAAGTTCTTGAGAAGTTAAGGTATAGTGGTGATTTTAAAGAAACAGGTAATATTGAAGGCAATAAGATACTAATTGCAAAAACTCCCGAGGCGAGCGTTAGAGCTAAAGAGGAAACACTAAAGTTAAAAAATAAGGGTCAAGATATTTCTCCACTTAAAGTAGAAAACGGCAGATTGGTTAAAACTGATTTTCCTAAGCCTATTGCTAAAGTTGATTCAAATGAATCAAATAATGAAATTGGCGGTACTGAGAAATTAGAAGAGTTGTTTTCTTTTGGATTTGGAAATATTGACACTCTTTCTAAAAATATTGCTTCAGAAAAATTAAACGGACCATTAGATTCTCTTGAAAACAATTATGTTATAAAAGTTGGAACAATTTATGATAATACTCCTTTAGAGGAAAGAAGCATTTTATTAAACGCTCCAGGTACTTTTCAAATTCAAAACAATGATGGTTCGATTGATATTATTTCCAATTTAGGAAAAAAGACTGAGGAAGAGTCGTTTACGGATAAGTCATATTACCAAGGACTTGGATTTAAAAATTCAAAAGTCGCCTATTTTAGAGATGGTGAAGCTGATGTAATTAGAAAAGAAGAATTGGAAGGAAAATACACTGTTAGTGTTGGTTCTTTCAAATCTGATTTGTCAAATGAAGAGGTGAATAATATATTATCAGTTCCAAATATTGAGGCAATTGAAACAAAAAACCCAAATATGACTACTTATGTCCTCGGAGAATACGATACTCCTGCTGAAGCAAAGGCTAGTGTGGAAAAGTTAATTAATCAAGGATTAGATCCATCCGTTATTAATTTTGAAAAAGGTAAAATAAATGCAGTTGATCTTGGTTTACTTTTTAAGAAAGAGGAGTTAGCAGAATTGAATGTAATTAGAGAACAGGCCAAATTGATTAAAACTGATAAAGTAATATTCAGAGTTCAATTAGGTGCTTATCGTCAAAAGATTGATAGAAACATTTTTAAAGGAGTCAATACCCTTTCTTTTCCAACTGCAGGAGGGGTTACCAAATATGTTACTGGTTCTAATTCTACCTACCAACAAGCTTATATTCAGAAATTGGAAATGAAGAAAATGGGCTTCTCAGGAGCATTTGTTGTTGCTTATAAAGATGGTAAGAGAATTAAAGTAACTGATCTTGTTGACCAAGATAAGTACCAAATGGTTAAGCAATCAGTTTCTCCTATTGAGCAAAGCTTAAATAAGGTGACTGATCCCAAAAATAATTTTGAAAATGATGTGCCTAAATTGATTTATAAAGTCCAAATTGGGGCATATAAAGATGATGATGAGCCAGCTGATGAATTGGCTCAGTTTACGGATGTTGAAATGGAAATTTACGGACAATATAAACGCTACATGTCTGGTGAATATGAAAACTTTGAAGAGGCTAACAGTTATAAAAAAATTGTGCAAGAAAAAGGTTTTCCTAAAGCCTTCGTTGTTGCTTATAGTAATGGTGTAAGGGTGGCCGCCCCAGGTCAGGAAGCAAATGTAATCTCTCAAAGTGATTTAAGTAATAAAAAAGCAGTTGACTCGTCTGCTAATTCAAATGAACCTGTTTACATGATGAATAAGGTTTCAATTTTGGTTCAGGTGGGATTGTATAAAGGCGAAATTCCAGAGGATTTGAGACCATTATATGCTAGTTTGCCCAATTTAACTAAACAAGTTACAGTTCACGGAGTAACAAGATATATGACAGGGGAATTTAAAAACCTATCTGAAGCAGCAGCTTATAAAGAGGAATTAATCAAGCAAGGTTTTCCTGATGCTTTCTTGGTTGCCTATTATGATAGCGATAGAGTTAAGATTAGTGAGATAGTTGAGATTATGAAAACCGCTAGATAATTTAGGTTTACATTTTATGCAAAGACTACTTTTTTATTGTTTGTTGATTTTATCAAATTTCAGCATTGCGCAAAAGGAATTTAAAATGAGCTCAGACTCTTTAGAGGTTATTGCTCGTTTTGATGGAGATGATAGTTTAATCGTATCGGTTACCAATCTTAGCTGTGATTCTATATATATTCCGACTAAAAATATTTTAAAACTTTTTTCAAAAGATACTTTAGTTAATGATTGTGATATTCAAGTTGGTTTTGATGCTCCAAATGATTGTGAAACAACTAGCATTATTCATAAAATATTACCAAAGCAAACTTTTAGACGTTTATTTAT
>MDSY01090051.1_pt1 | contig 17769 bp, 17 predicted proteins | sample 811131 | NCBI WGS metagenome assembly MDSY01 (sample SAMN05326643, study PRJNA326480) | marine metagenome | isolation source: seawater | place: Atlantic Ocean: South West | collected 2010
CGTCGAAAAAAAGTGGTATTACCTGAAAATGAATTTGAAGTTCTAATCCCTTTTAACTTATTATTTTTCTTAACGGTCATTTTTTTCCTTTGTTAAGGTTTAAACCTACTCTGAACTAAATTAACAAAATAATTAACCCCGTGCTCTAAAGCGTCATCATTAAAATCATAGCTGGAGTTGTGTAATGGAGCTGAATTTTCGCCATTACCGAAGAATACGTAACACCCTGGAACATGATCAAGAAAGCGTGCGAAGTCTTCAGATCCCGTAACAGGTTGGTTTGCAAGTTTAGCTCTTTCAGGACCAAATACTTTTTGTCCAACTTTAATTGCGTGCTCAGCCAACTTATCGTTATTTATTAATGGGATAAATTCCCGTGTATAGTTTATAGAGTAATCAAGTCCATGAGTTGAAGCTATTCCTGCAGTTATAACGGTCATTTCGTTCTCGATAGCTAAACTAACTTCATTACGAAAACTGCGGGCATCTCCTAATATTCTAGATAAGCCTGGAAGTATATTTCGAGATCCATCTGTGATAAGTTCAGTTACAGACACAACTGCTATGTCTGTTGGGTCAATTCGGCGAGATACAATTGTTTGTAGTGCCATAATTAGTGAGCAGGCGGGAAGCATTGTTTCTTTACCAACTTGTGGTTTAGAGGCATGTCCTCCAATACCTATAAGTTGAATTTCAAAGTTATCTTCTGCCGACATAATCGGCCCTGGGCGAGTTTCAAAATTTCCAATAGGCATTCCAGGCATATTATGGAACCCCCAAATCTCTTCAAATGGAAACTTTTGCATAAGACCATCGTCAATCATTGCTTGAGCGCCTTTTCCCCACTCTTCAGCTGGTTGAAAAATAAAATGTATTACTCCATCAAAATAATCATTTTTTGTTAGTGTTTCTGCGATGCCCAGAAGAGTAGCTGTATGTCCGTCATGCCCACAAGCGTGCATAATACCAGGGATAGTTGATCGGTACTCAAGATTAGTTTTTTCTTCAATCATTAACGCATCCATATCTGCTCGGATTGCAATCGCTTTCCTTGAAGTTCCGCGTTTCAGAGTTGCGACTACGCCGTTGCCGCCGACGTCACCTGTTATATTGTCAAGTCCAAAGGATCTTAGTTTTTCTATAACAAACGCTGCCGTTTTTTTTGTATCAAAACCAAATTCTGGAACCTGATGGAGGGCTCGTCTCCAATCCCGCATTCGGTGATATTGAGAATTTATTTCCATATATTACCTGTTCTATAAGTTTTGATTTTGCACTTTAATTATTGTGCCATCGGACACCCAAAGGTCAAAGATTTCGAGTGCTTTGTCAGTAAACGCCTTGTCATTTATGTGAGCGTCTATTTCCGTTACTATTATTGGATCAGTAGCTGCCGCCTTTAATGTGTCTGTAAAAGCTTTTAAGCCATCGGGATCATAAGCGTCTCCTCCAGGACGATCCCATTCTTCTATCCCCTCTTTCGGGATTATAAGATGGACTGGAGATTTACTTTTACTTAACCTACGAGTGTAATCATGGGCTATTGCAATCCTCTCATCTTTAGAAAAAATTGTACTTTTAATGAGCTTATTATGAATATGAATATGACGACCTTTAAAAGTTTCTGGAACATCTTGCCAACCGGCAAAGTCAATTAAGTCCATACATCCTGGAGCTACAATTTGAGGAATCCCTGCTTGCCCAGCATTTAACATTCTAGTTTCGCCAGCATGAATTATTGATCCATAGAGAAGGTTGCCAATCTCACATCCTGCAAAATCCATGACACATACAAAACCTTTCTTTTGAACAATTCCCTCAAAAGCCATCCCGCCCATACCCATTGCATGGAAAATCGCTACTTCGTAACCACGAGCCTCTAATTCTGGTTTCAAGGTGGTGATATATTTTAGGCAGGACGTGCCCAGTGATGTGATTCCTACAATAGGCTTATCATTTTTTGGTGTCTCAACCGCTTTAGCTGCACCTAATACAGCTCCAGCAGCCTGTGAAAGTGATGATCGGCATATAGAATTTAATCCGTATAAGCCACCAGCCCAAAGAATCATCTGAATGTCTGCGGAAAGTCTTTCTGACGGGATTATAGGAGAAAATGATACAGTTGAAACTACGTATTTGGGTAAGCCTAGTGGTAAAACTTTACACACATCTAAGGCTAGGTCCGTACCCATTGTACCACCCAAAAGTATTATACCATCAAACTTACCCTCAGCGTGAAGCAACTTCGCTAGGTTGGAAGCACCTTCTGACATAATATTCATTGCGATATGCTCACTACCACTTTCAATTGCAGTTTTGATAGATTTCCCTGCAGCCTCTGCAACTGAGTGCTTTGAAAAATCAGTTTTTCCTTTGGCTTCCCCCAAAACACTTACATCCATTTTTAATACGTTCCCGCCCATCGAAACTATGGAGTCTGAGATATACTCTAATTCTTCGTCCTTTGTGTCGTAAGTGCCTACAATTAAGATTGTTTTTCTGGGCATACTATTCTGACTTTCTTAAAATCTATGAGATTAAATATTTATACTTTTCTAATTACCAAACTTCGTCAAGAAACTTTAACCAATTGCCTCCAATAACCCCCCTGATGCGTTTTTCTGACCAACCGGCGCGTTCCATTGCTGGAATAAAGTTTTGATACGATCCAAGTTTTTCTAACCCTTTTGGCATCGATGGTACTTCAGAAAACTGGAAACTTCCGGTCGTTGGTCTACCCAAACCCTTGTCAGCTGTAAGATAATTGAAGAAGTTAATATCATGATCTTGAACCCAGTCAGTCCCAAGCCCTACAGAATCCTCTCCAACTAGGTTAATTAAATATTCTACGCCTTCGATACAATCGTCTATTGTGGTGTCAGAGCCTTTTGGTAAAAATGGAGTATAACTAGCAAAGCCAACAAACCCCCCATGTTCGGCAATTGTTCGGATCTGTTCGTCTGTTTTATTGCGAGGGTGGTTTAATAACATCGGACAACAATGAGTGTAAGCTACAGGAGCTGCAGAATACTTTATTGCTTGATCACTTGTGTTTGCTCCTACATGAGAAAGATCGACTAAAATACCTAAGCGATTCATTTCATCTATCGCGTGTCTTCCAAAATCTGAAAGGCCACCATCATGGGTTTCCCAACAGCCAGACCCGACAAGGTTCTGTGTGTTGTAAGTAAGTTGCATAACTCGAACCCCTAGATTGTAAAAGAGTTCAATGTTTCTAATGTCTTTATCTATGGCGCTTGTGTTTTGCCAACCAAGTATAATACCTACTTTACCTTCATCCTTTGCTTTGAGAATATCCTTAGTGCATGTGACTTTAAGGATAATGTCACTATTTTCTCTAAACCATTGATTCCACTGAGATATATTTGCCATTGTTTCAGAGAAGTTTTCCCAAATACAGCATGTGCAATTAGCTGCAGTGATACCTCCTCGATGCATATCCTCAAAAAGTGCACGAGAAAATTTACTAACTACTAATCCATCAATAATCGTGATGTCTTTCATTTTGGTCATTTTGCTAATCCTTTGTCTAACTTTGTTTATAATTGGGTTAAGGGTAATGCTTTTTAATAAATTCAATAATCCCTGATGCGAGTTCGACTGTACATGTTTCAGGTAACATGTGTCCTCCATCATTAAATATTTGGAGTTCAGAACCAAGTATATCATTGGAAATCGACTTTCCAAACCAGGGAGGCATTAATTGATCATCAATTGAAAAAGAAACTAAAGTTGGACATTTAATTTTTTGAGTTATTTTCCGACTATCAAACTTTAGGATAGGAATAAGTCCATCAGAAATAAATTTTGGATCTACCTTAAGGTTTTGATTAACTAATTCCATTTCTGAAAACCCTTGTTCGTGGTCGCGTCGATAATGCGTGGGGTACAACAAGCTTATGTTGAAACGAAAGTAATCTAATGGTTCTAAAGCCTTTGCAGCAGAAACTCTAAGGTTTTGCATTTTTAACAGATGATTATCAGCATGTGTCCAGGGAGAAATTAAAGTTATACTTGAAATTTTTTCTGGGTGCATATCAGCCATTGATAAACCTATGCCGCACCCAGTGGAGTGACAGACAAGATGTATTTTTTTAATTGATAGACTATCTAGAAGTTCAAGAATTTCGATCGCACGTTCTTGCATTGGTACGGGTCCAGGAACTAAAGGGGGTTGGCTCTGACCTAAGCCACGCTGGTCATAATTAATTACCGTAAAATTTGCGGCTAGTAAGTTAATGAAAGGCTGCACTCCTACGGGACCTCGGCTCAATGGCTTTAGAATAATTATAGGAGTGCTTTGGCTGTTAGTTGGTTGCCCGTTTACTTCGTAATAAATATCCCCTCCAAAAAGTTTCGCAAGTGGCATTGTCAGGGATCCCTTTAGACAGTTTTAAGAATATATATATATTTTTAAAAGGGATTTTTACCAAGTGTAAAGGTTAAAACTACAATAATTTATTTTTGAAATTAATTGCTTTTCCGGCAAAGCCTAGACGGCCTTCAAGTTTTTCATGAGGTAATAAGTTAGAGAGGTAACTGCGTAATTCTAACAGTTTGTCAAAATCCACAGATGTATCAAATCCTAGACTTTCCAATAAGTAAGCACAATCTTCCGTAGCGATATTCCCAGAGGCACCTGGTGCAAATGGACAACCGCCTAACCCTGCCATTGTGGCGTCAAACCTTCTGACACCTTCTTGAAGAGCTGCCACTACATTTGCCAAACCCATTCCACGGGTATCATGAAAATGTGCTGCCATCGGCGTGCAGCCTATTTGATTCTTAAGTTCACTAAAGAGAGATTTTACTTGATTAGGGTTTGCATAACCCACTGTGTCCGCCAAATTAATTTCAGAGGCCCCCATTTTTGCCATCTCTTTAGCTAACTCTAATACCCGCATCTCGGGGACTGACCCTTGAATAGAGCACCCAAATGAAGTTGCTATTGCTGCCGCTACTTCTATTTTTATATCTTTGGAGATCTCAATTATTTCATCAAACATCGACAAAGATTGATCAGTTGCACAGTTAACATTTGATTGATTATGTTTTTCAGATGCTGATAATACGAAAGTGATTTTTTTGGCTCCCGCTTCAATTGCGCGGATGGCTCCTTTGATATTAAGAACTAACGCTGTTGGTTTGAGGTCTTTAATTTTATTAGATTGTATAATTATATCAGTGGCATCAGAAAACTGTGGCAAAAGTTTTGGGGGAACAAAAGATGTTACCTCCATTTCAGTAAAACCGGCGCTTACTTGTTTATTAATCCAAGAAAGTTTTAATTCGGTTGATAAGTTTGTTTTTATAAGTTGCAGTCCATCCCGCAAACCTACCTCTCTGATATTGACAAGATTAGACATATTAATGTCCTTCAAAGTTTGGAGGCCTTTTTTCATTGAAAGCTGCGACGCCTTCACTACGATCATTTGTTGGTATTGTTCGATTGTAAGCTTCTATTTCAAAAGACATTCCGTCTGACAAACTCATTTGTAAACCCTTATGAATTGATTGTTTAGCTTGCCTGACAGCAATGGGGGCATTTTTAGCAATAAGTTTTGCTGTTTCTAGCGCAGCCGGAATTAGCTCAGAAATAGGAAACACAGCATTTGCTAATCCCCATTCATAGGCCTGCATTGCGTTAAATGTTTTCCCAGTAAGAATTAGCTCCTTTGCGCGACGTTCACCTACTGCGCGACTTAAAGTTTGTGTTCCTCCCGCTCCTGGAATAATACCTAATTTAACCTCTGTTTGAGCAAATTTAGCATTTTCAGATATATAAACAAAATCTAACATCGCCACCAACTCACACCCACCGCCGTAAGCTGCTCCATTGATAGCTCCAATAATTGGAATAGGGCATTCTATAATCGTTCGAGCCATTTTTTCATAAACTAAATGTTGTGTCACCCATTGTGCGTCTGTCATTCCATTTCGTTCTTTAAGGTCCCCGCCAGCACAAAACGCTCGATCACCAGAACCCGTCAAGATTAAGACACGCCAATCGTTTGTGTTTAGCGTTAAATCTTCAAATAAAGCAGTCAATTCTTTCGCCATTAAGGTGTTAAAAGCATTTGCTGCCTCGGGACGGTTAAGAGTAATTAATATTATATGATTAGTTAACTCTTCAACTTTTACCGTTTTATAATTTTGACCCATAATCTTCTCTTTTATAATTGTTTAACGTTTTTATTTTCTTTTATACTTAAATTATTACTCGACCTTTGCTTAAGGTACTTGCTTCCATTTGAAAAGCTTACCATTATCTCTTTATTATTTTGTTTTAAATTTTTTAGTGAGCGAGGCGGTCTAAACTTTTTACAGATATTTTTATCTTAAAAAGACAATAACCGTAGACTATATGGTTTTAAATAGTGAATTAGATGGAATTCTTGTTGTGTCTCTGGAGCAAGCGGTTGCAGCGCCCTATTGCGGTCTCCTTTTAGCAGATGCGGGGGCGCGCGTTATAAAAGTAGAGCGGCCAGATGGAGATTTTGCCAGAGGTTATGATTCTGGCGTTAATGGCAAGAGTGCAATTTTTGCTTGGCTTAATCGTGGTAAGGAATCGATCTGTTTAAATCTTAAGGATGCAGAAGATTTGTCTCTAATGCGTGGATTACTTTTGAAAGCAGATGTTTTTGTCAGTAATTTAGCTCCGGGTGCTGTAAACAGGATGGGTCTGGACGGCGAAACATTAAGGCACCTTAACCCTAAATTAATTTCCTGCCGAGTTTCAGGTTATGGTGAAACTGGTGAAGCGGCAAAAATGAAGGCGTATGATTTCTTAGTCCAAGCTGAAAGTGGTGTTTGCTCAGTTACTGGAACCGAAGAAACGCCAAGTAGAGTAGGGGTCTCGATGACAGATTTGTCATCTGGTTTAACTGCTTTTTCTGCAATACTAAGAGCTTTGATTCAAGTAGGTAAAACGGGGCATGGTGTTGATATTACCATTTCTATGTTTGACGTAATGGCAGACTGGATGAACATGGCATTGCTATCGCACAGGTATATGGGTGGTGCTCCTAATAGAACAGGACTTCAACATAGTTTTATTGCACCATACGGAGCTTTTACGTGTGGTGATGGAACGCAAATCTTACTTTCTATTCAAAGTAATCGAGAGTGGGCATCCTTTTGCGAACACGTTTTACAGGACACAAAGCTAATTGATGATTACCGTTTTGCTAATAATACTGATAGGTTTAAAAATAGAGTTGAGTTAGATTCTCAAGTTAATAGTTGTTTTTTAAAGCATGACAAAGCTACAGTTATAAGTCTTTTAAAGGTGGCAAGGATTGCATATTCATCGTTAAATTCTGTTTCTGATTTATCTATACATCCGTTTTTAAAAACATCATATGCTGAGATTGGTGGGGAACAAATTGAGCTTGCATCTTTGCCAGTTGTCACAGCCTCTGGATCACTTGAAAAAGTACCTGATTTAGGAGAGCATAGTGATTTAATTAGAGATGAATTTACTGCTTTATCTGGGCTAAAATAAAGGTAAAATAACTTAAGAAATAATACTCAGTTTTGTTAGAAAGTAAATATTGAGAGGACTTTTATGACTTATCAACTTGATCATCAGGATATACGTGAGGGAGTAAGTAAACTTTGTCTAGATTTTCCAGGAGAGTATTGGCAGAAATGTGATCGGGATCATGCATATCCTACTGAGTTTGTTCAAGCGCTGACCCAGGGAGGATACCTATCAGCTTTAATTCCTGAGGAGTATGGAGGTTTGGGGTTGCCTCTGTCTGCAGGGGCGGCAATACTCGAGGAAATACATCGTGCGGGAGGTAACGCGGGAGCATGCCACGCCCAAATGTATACTATGGGTACTATTTTAAGACACGGTTCAGATGAACAAAAAAAACAGTACCTACCTGGAATTGCAGAAGGCTCACTTAGGTTGCAAGCTTTTGGAGTGACCGAACCAACAAGTGGTACAGACACTACAGCATTAAGGACGACAGCAAAAAAAAGTGGTAATCACTATATTGTAAATGGTCAAAAAATATGGACTAGTCGAGCAGAACATTCAGATTTACTATTACTTTTAGCTAGAACGACACCTCGTGAAGAGGTTGTAAAAAAAACTGATGGATTGTCTGTTTTTTTAGTTGATATGCGAGACTTTGTTGGAAAAAGTCTAACAATTCGTCCAATTCGTACGATGATGAACCACTCTACAACCGAACTCTTTTTTGATGATATGAAAATCCCAAAATCAAGCCTCATAGGGGAGGAAGGTAAAGGTTTTCGAAATATATTATCAGGAATGAATGCAGAGCGAGTTTTGATTTCCGCAGAATGCATCGGTGACGCAAAATGGTTTATTGAAAAAGCATCCTCCTATGCCTGTGAAAGAAAAATCTTTCAAAGACCAATAGGCCAAAATCAAGGAGTTCAATTTCCCATAGCAAGAGCTTACAGTCAGATGCGAGCTGCGGAGTTAATGTTAGCTCAAGCTGTGGCACTGTATGATGCTGGAGGAAACCCTGGAGAAGAAGCGAATTTAGCAAAGCTGTTATCCTCTGAGGCTAGTTGGGCCGCCGCTGAGATTTGTATACAAACTTTTGGTGGTTTTGGTTTTGCAGAAGAGTATGATATTGAAAGAAAATTTCGAGAGGCAAGATTGTACCAAGTTGCACCTATATCTACGAACTTAGTCTTAAGTTATGTTGCAGAACATGTATTAGGGCTGCCGAGGTCTTATTAATGAATATTGCGAACAAGTTAATTGAATTCGCATTAGGGGAAAAAGATTTACCTGTTAATGCTGCTCATATTTTAAACTTGTCAATCTTGGACTGGGTAAGTGTGTCTCTATCAGGGGTTAGTGAACCAGTTTCAAAAATAGTAAGAGAATGTTTCTTAGAGGAAGGTGGGCATCCTGAGGCTTTTGTATTAGGTTCCAATAAAAAAGCGCCTAGCCGTTTAGCCGCTTTGATAAATGGGACTACATCTCATGCGCTTGATTATGATGATACCCATTTTGCTTCACTAGGACACCCTTCAGTTGCCGTTATGCCAGCGGCATTAGCTATCTCTGACCGGGTTGGTAGTGATTTAATGGCATTTAAGCGTGCTAGCCTTATTGGCATGGAGGTGGCAACTAGGGTTGGCATTTGGTTGGGAAGAGGTCACTACAGAAAGGGATTTCACGTTACTGCAACTGCTGGGACATTTGGAGCGACAGTAGCAGCGAGTCTTTTACTTGGCTTAAATGAGAGGCAATTTAAAATGGCTCTTGGGCTTGCGGCTTCTCGCGCTGCTGGAATTAAGGCGCAGTTTGGCACTATGGGAAAACCATTTCATGCTGGAACTGCTGCTAGTAACGGAGTTGAGGTGTCACTTTTAGCCTATAGGGGTTTTGTGTCTTCAGAGGATGGCTTTGGCGGACCACAAGGATTTGGGCATACACACGATACCGAGGATAATACCACAGTTTTTGATACTCTGGGTTCTAAGTATATATTTGAAGGAGTTAGTCACAAATTTCATGCCTGTTGTCATGGGCTACATGCAGGTATGGAAGCATTGATAGAGCTACGAAATAAAAACTCTGTTAAACCCAAGGATGTGGAAGAAATAGAAATAATCGTTCATCCTCAATACCTTAATGTTTGTAATATTCTATCTCCAGAGACTGGGCTTGAGACAAAATTTAGTTATCGATTTACGGCGGCTATGGTTATGCATGGCATTGATACCGCTCGCTTAGAGAGTTTTTCTGATATTTCCTGTAGAGATTTTGCTCTAACAGAAACCTGTAATAAAGTATTAGTAAGAACAGATTCCAGTCTCTCAGAAACTTCAGCAAAGGTTAGTTTGGTGACCAAATCTGGAGAAATTTTAACAAACGATTATGACCTAGCTAAGTTGATAAACCCTGCAATGCGAGAGGCTAAAGTACTTGCTAAAAGTAATAGTTTACTAGGAAAAAATAGAACCAAAGAAATATGGAGCTATATTGCGACGGAGCAAGTTAATCCAATGCCCGTATCACAGGCTCTTTTTGATTATTCTTAACGTTTTATCCTATCTGCTATTGCTATAATCCGGTACATCTCCCGCATCACTGGTTTTTCAATAAGCTTTCCATCAATTACAACAAGGCCAGTATCTGCAGCTTCGTATGTAGAAATTATGTGTCTGGCTCGAGAAATCTCCCGCTCATTAGGAGTGAATACACTGTTTAAAGAAGATATTTGTTTTGGATGAATAGAACCTTTCCCAGAAAAACCAATTGATTTTGCTTGCTCGGCCGCAATTTGCATTCCCTGGGGATCTTCTAGGTCTAAATATGGTACATCTATAACATCAATTCCAGCTGAGGCTGCAGCGTGAACACAACGAGACCGAGCATATAATAGAGACTCCCACGCGAGATCACAGCGCAATTCTGCCGCCATATCTATTCCCCCAAATAGCATTGAGTCAATCCGAGAACTTGAGTGAGCGATTTCAAAGGCCGACTCTAAGCCCTGATTAGTTTCAATTATAATATGTAATCGAGTCTCATGACCTCTCTCAGTGAGTAAATTATCTAATAATATTACCTCATCGGGAGATTTAACCTTTGGAACCATCAGGGCAGGTGGAGGAGTGTCCGTGGCAAGAATGGCTTGAACATCTGCAATACCGAAAGCCTCTCTAATGCTGTTTATACGGACAAGACGTTCGATTCCGTCATCTGCTTGTTTCTCAGTAAATAGAGCTAAAGTCTTTTGCCGAGCCTCATCTTTATCTTTGGGTGCAATACCATCCTCTAATTCTACACACACCATGTCTGCGCCAGATGCCAATGCCTTTGGAAACATATCTGGTCGTAGGCCCGGCGTAAAAATAAAGCTTCGGCGAGGTCGTATATTATTTTCTTTAGTTAAAGTAGTCATTTTTTTACCTCACTTTATCGGATTGATACGTAAATTCTTTAAATAGTAAAATAACATTAACTATAAATAGCATTTACTTTTAAATATTCTTTAACCTTGTGATTTCTAATCTTTAAATACAGTCATGATCTCACTTGTAGTTTTTTTAATTTTAGCAACTTCTGGAACAGTGGCCTCATCAGTTGGATATCCGACAGGTAAAATCATCACCGGTTTTTCGTAAGCTGGTCGGCCACATAATACTCCTAAAGATTTCATTGGGTTTGGGGTGTGCTCAAGGCATACTAAGCCAGCATGATGCAACGCTGTTATAAGCATTCCCATTGCAATTCCGACACTTTCTGGAACATAGTAATTTTTTTTCTTAACACCTGTTTCACTAAGGCCGTATCTCTGAGCAAATACGATGATAAGCCATGGTGCATCTGTAAGGTGAGGCTTTGAAGTCCCTGTACCAATTGGTTCAAGTGCCGCAAGCCACTCATCACCAGCCCCACCAGCGTAAAAAGTTTTTTCTTCCTCTTCTGCCGCTAAACGAATTTTGTGTTTCATCTCACTATTGCTTACGGCTACAAAATGCCAAGGTTGACGATTCGCCCCTGATGGAGCAGTCCCAGCTACTTCAATAGCAGTTCTTATAATTTCTTCTGGAACAGCTCTGGTTGAGTACTCTCGTACAGAGTGTCGTTTCTTCATGTATAATAGAAATTTTTTAATATCCTGTTGCGCACGGTTATCTTTTTTTTGAACACGATCGGGTAGAGGTAACCCTTTATAGATTGGTATTTTATTGTCCTTCATTGCGATTCTCCGAGTTTAAAATTTTTATAACTTGAAATTAGTTAATGTCTAGTAAAGACATACCCGACTTTTTTTATCGGAAATAGCTCTTGAACTCCTAGTTTTTCGTGTTAGAACAAAGAAGTGAAATATTAATTGGATAGTATAATGTCCCAAAGGACACTTCTTCTTACTGGAGCAAGCCGAGGAATTGGTCATGCTACAGTTAAAAGGTTTTCTGCTGAGGGATGGCGGGTATTGACCTGTTCACGAAAGCCGTTTGATGAAAGGTGCCCATGGCCAGGTGGCGAAGAAAACCACATTCAAGTCGATTTATCAGATCCAAATAGTACGATTAATGCAATTCCGATTATAAAAGAAAAAGTTAATGGACGCCTTGATGCCTTGGTAAATAATGCAGGCATTTCTCCAAAGGGTGAAAATAACGAGAGATTAAACAGTATCGAAACTGATTTAAAAACCTGGGGTCATGTGTTTCATGTTAACTTCTTTTCATCTGTTGTTTTGGTAAACGGTCTGAAGGATGAGCTGAAAGAAGCTAAGGGTTCTATTGTTAATGTTACATCTATTGCCGGTTCCCGCGTTCATCCATTTGCAGGAGCCCCCTATGCCACGTCTAAAGCTGCCTTGGCAGCCTTAACTCGGGAAATGGCATATGATTTAGGCCCTTTAGGGATTAGAGTTAATGCTATAGCACCAGGAGAAGTTGAGACGTCTATTTTAAGTCCAGGAACAGAGAAAATTGTTGATGCGCTTCCGTTGCAAAGATTGGGTCAACCATCAGAAGTTGCCTCAGTGATTTTCTTCTTATGTTCTGGTCAAAGCTCTTACATGTCGGGAACTGAGGTCCAGGTCAACGGAGCCCAACACGTTTAATAGAATCTAACTTTCTGACAGATTATTCCTTTGAAATTCGCCAATCCTCTTTGTTAATTGGGTACATTGCCTCAATTGCTGCAATAGCAACGACATGCTCCGTACCATTATCTGTATCAATTACATTTTGACCACCATAAATTGCAATAACTTTAGCAGCTCCCCGAGGCAACGTAGACCCTACTATTTTCGTGTCAACCTTATCTGGTTCTTGTACTCCAATAGTGACTTTTACAGTCATATCTTCCGAATTAAGATTGAGTGATTTAAATAAAGTGAGTGATGAGTGGTGTAGGGCATCTTGAACAGCTCGACATGCTGCTTTTGTATAATCCATACCGTATAAATCATTTCCCATACCCATTTCTAGAATTAATCTATTAGTCATTTATTCTCTCCATTTCAAATGAAACTATAACTGCGACGTTGGCTACTACAGTGGCGCCTTTACCGTCAGGTTTAATAATATCCAAACCACCGTTAATAACCTTAAATGTTGACTGACCATAGGGTAGTATTTTTTCTAACTTAGTTAGATCAACAGAGCTTGGTTGTTGCACAGCGATCTCAACGTCAACTAACATTGCTTCTTTTTCAAATCCAAACACCTCAGCAATTGACAATGAATTATGCCATAATGCATCTTTAAGCCCTCGTATGGCGGCTCCCGTATAATCTTGTTTCCTTATGGAAGTCCCCATTCCAAACTCGACTGCAACTCTTGTTTTTGCCAATGGTCATATCCTTTTATCATAAGCTCTTAACTAAATATCTTTAAGGTCTAACTATAACTTTATAAAGCTATTTATTGAATCTTTTTGATAGATTTTTTTTGAAAATTCTTTTAGTCAATAATAGTTTTTTTATAGAAAGAGATCTACGAAATAGGGGGCAGTTATACTGGTCTTGCCAAATTGAACGCATCTGTTAATCCTAATTGAGTAATTGTGAGTGTTTGAATTATGATTGAAAATGAGTCTTTATTTATTGCTGATAGTTTGTGGAGTGCGACGGCTAACAGTAAAATTACTTGTAATCCATTAATTGGTGACAAGGAGACCGAAATTGCCATAATTGGAGCTGGTTATACTGGCCTATCTGCAGCTTTACATCTCTCAGAAAAAAACAAAAATACTGTTGTGTTGGATTCAGAAAGTCCTGGCTGGGGTGCTTCGGGTCGCAACGGTGGTCAAATCAATCCTGGACTAAAGGAAGATCCAAATGAGGTTGAAGCTAAATTTGGAGCTGAGGTTGGACGTCGGATAGTTGACATGTCAGGTGCAGCGCCAGATCTCGTATTTTCTCTTATAAAAAAATACAATATTAATTGTGATGCTATCCGTTCTGGATGGATACGGGCAGCGCATAGTGAAGATGCTTATGTGACTCAAATTAAGAGGGCAAAAGATTGGCAGAGTAGGGGTGTTCAGATCCAAATCCTTAACGCCACAGAAATTGAAAAAATGATTGGAACAAACGAATATTGTGGTGGGACCCTTGATCCACGAGGGGGTAATTTGCATCCCTTAAATTATGTGCTTGGTCTAGCTAAAGCAACGATTTCAGCAGGTGTGACGATCCACGGCCGATCTAAAGCAAAAAAAATTGTGAAGGAAAATGGAGGTTACGAAATTCATACCGATAATGGTGTCCTCCGTGCTTCTAAGATATTACTTTGTACAAATGGTTACACTGATGGTTTGTTTCCTCCTTTGGAGAGAACTATTATCCCTGTTCAATCTGTCCAAGTAGCTACTGTACCTCTTTCAGACAATATTTTAAAATCTATACTACCAGGAAAGCAGGCACCATCTGATACGCGTCGATCTTTGCTTTACTATCGATTAGATTCTGATGGTCGTTTTATTATGGGAGGAAGAGGAGCCTATACAAAGAGAGAGACTTTGCGAGAGCAGGAGAAATTAAGATTATCAGCGTATAGGATGTTTCCACAGTTAAAAGGTGTGGCGTGGCAACATGCATGGGGAGGTTACATTGCTGTAACAACTGATCATTATCCACACCTTAATTTATTAGATGAAGGGATCATAGCGGGTTTGGGGTATAATGGACGTGGTGTTGCTATGGCAACGGCAATGGGAAAAGTGATGGCAGACTGGGCTTTAAATGTTGCACCTGATGAGCTTGACTTTCCACTTACATTGCCTCGTAAAATCCCATTTCACAAATTTAGTAAGCTGGGAGTCAAGTTAACCCTAGCAAAATATAAACTTTTAGATGTGTTGGGTTTATAGAAAAAGAGCACTATAAAAATTATAATCGGCAATTGAGTAAATTTAGATGTTTGGTAACCATAATGGACAAAATAACTGAAAGGGAATTAGTTTTATGACCACAGTTTATGATTCAGCAATGCAAAAGGTAGCTAATAGAGAGACTTTAATACTTGATGGTGGAACATCAACTGAATTGGAGCGTCGTGGAGCTAAAATGCAAAATACACAGTGGTCAGCTAGTGTTTCGTTTGAGTCGTTCGATCTATTAGTTGATACTCATCGCGCTTTTATTGATGCAGGTGCTGATATAATTACTGTGAATAGCTACGCGTCATCGAGACTTGTTTTAGCTGGAACAGAAAGTGAGAAACATTTTGATGTGATTAATAAAAAGAATATTGAAGCTGCTTTAGTTGCCAGAGAAAAATCTGGGGCAAAAGATATTTTAATTGCAGGGTCCATGTCCCACCAAGCTTCCTGGAAACGAGATGGGACAAGAGTTAAACAACAAATCGAAACTGTTATTCCAAAAAAGGAATTGGATAGTGCTTTTCAGGAAATGGTTAATTTTCATGAAATAGGTGGGGTAGATTTACTTTTATTAGAAATGATGACTATTCCATACCGAATGAAATCACTGTTTCAGTGTGTGTCTCAATCGCATTTACCTGTGTGGTGTGGTTTTTCAGCAAAAAGAAGGAAAGAGAACAACAAAATAACATCATTTCACGATGAAAAGGTTAGCTTTGAAGAGGTTGTCAAACTATCTTTAGATTACAATTTTGATGTTTGTGGAATTATGCACACATCAGCAGATTTAATTTCAGAGTGCGTGGAGCTTATAAAAACACAATACTCTGGACCTTTAATGGCTTACCCAGACAGTGGTTACTTCAAATCACCTAATTGGCAGTTTACGGATGTTATTGCTCCAAACGATCTAGCTGATCTTTCATCAGACTGGATCGATTCTGGGGTTAATATTATAGGTGGTTGTTGTGGCCTTAGTCCTGAGCATACAAAGGCTCAGGCAAAACTTAAATAATACGGCTAGTTATTAAATTATATTTTGTGAGGTATGTTAAATGACAGATGGTATGATTTCGGCTCCTCAGCCCGAAGCTGTTGAAGCTGGAATTGAAGTTTTTAAAGCAGGTGGAAATCTTATAGATGCAACTGTTTGTGCAGCATTAGTGCAGACTGCGGTTGACCCACAAATGTGCGGTATAGCTGGGTTTGGGAATATACAGATATTTTTACCTGAACAGGGTGTTCATACAACATTTGATTTTCACGGACGAGCGCCGAAGGCAGTAAAGTCTGATATATGGGAAAGCCTTATTGAGCGAGAAGCTGAAGATGGTTGGGGATTTATCTTATCTGGTCGAGAAAATGAGTTTGGATATGGTTCGATAAGTACTCCTAGAACTTTGGCAACTTTAGACACCATTTTAAATTTATATGGAACACGTCCTTTAAAAGAATTAATTCAACCTGCAATTGAGTATTGTAGAAATGGAGTGCTTATAAGGCCGCACATGAGTTCCTACTGGAATATGCCTGCAACAGCTGGCCGTGACCCTAATATTAGTATGGTGAATAAGTTTAAAGAAACCCAAAAAATCTATTGTGATGAGAGTGGATTGGTTAAGAGGGTTGGTGACCTTCTATTGAATCCTGATATGGGACAGCTTTATCAAGATATTGGGGATTATGGAGTTAATCATTTTTATTCGGGCGAAATTTCGCAGAGAATTACATTGGATATGCAGAAAAATGGAGGTTTGCTTGCTTTAGAGGACCTTCAGGAATGCATGCCAGAAGAGAACCCACCTCTATGGGGAACTTTTTTTGATTATAAAATTGCAACAAATAACCCTCCTGGTGGGGGGGTTATGTTAGTTGAAATGTTAAATATTTTAGAAGAGTTTGATCTTAAGAACATGGGTCATAATTCAGTGGAATATATAAAAGTGGTCTCTGAAGTTATGAAGATTGCGACAATAGATAAAGACACTAAGGTTGGAGATCCTAAATTTACAGTTGTTCCTACTGACGAACTAACATCCAAGAGCTATGCTAAAGCTCACGCAGAAAAAATAAAACAAGGGGACCGAGCGGTTGTTAACAGGGTTAATAAAGGTAACCCCGAAAGCAAGTGCACTACTCAGCTTGTATTGGCTGATGTGAGTGGAAATTGTGTGACAATGACCCATACTCTTGGACAGCCTTCTGGGGTAGTCACTGAAGGCCTTGGGTTCATGTATAATGGTGCAATGACCGTATTTGATCCTAGGCCAGGCCGTCCCGGGTCGTTGGCTCCTGGAAAGGCGCGGTTTACGGCAATTTCACCAACTATAATCTTTAAAGATGATCTTCCATATTTAATCCTAGGCGCACCAGGTGCTACTTACATTACGATGGGAAATTTGCAGGTCATACTAAATGTCATTGTGTTTGGAATGAATGCCCAAGAGGCTGTGAGCGCTCCAAGGTTTGCTGCTACGTCTAATTTTATAGAGCTTTCTAATCGTATATTTAGATCAACAGAATTTAGTTTAAAATCTGAAAATTATGACGTCGTAAGAAGGCCGGAGAGCCATACTTTCGCTTGGGTGCACGCTATTCGGATAGTTAACGGTGAGCTTGATGGTGGAGCTGACCCTGCGACAGATGGAATGAGCGCCTCATCATATTAAAAATAAATTTTTATTATTATAACTGAGAAGGAAAACAGCATGACATGGAAAAAATGGTCTCATTCAGACCTTGAGAAGCAATTCAATCCTCGCGCTGCAATTGGAGAGGGAATTACTGCAATTTTAGCCGGTATGGAGTCTGCCTCTATGGAGCGTAGAGTGGAGCTTGAGGGCGAGTTTGACATTGCTTATGGAGATCATCCTTTAATGCAATATGACTGTCATGTAAAA
>MDSY01112508.1_pt1 | contig 17765 bp, 15 predicted proteins | sample 811131 | NCBI WGS metagenome assembly MDSY01 (sample SAMN05326643, study PRJNA326480) | marine metagenome | isolation source: seawater | place: Atlantic Ocean: South West | collected 2010
CCCCCCCCCCCCCCCAAGACCCTCAGAGCAAGAATCCCTCACGAGCGTCCGATTTAATCGCTGCTGAGGGTAGGGAGATCCTTCGGTCGTCGGTCCGGCGTGCCGTTGGCCACCTTGGTCCACTTGTTCCCTGCGGACGAGAATGGACAGCATGTGAAGAGCAACACTTCATGTTCGAAACACACATGAGCACTTCACACCAACAAGGGGTGGGGGGGGGTCAAGAGCTCGAGGCACGCGTGCTCTATCAAAGTCATACCGTCAGGGAAGACGATGCCGGGGACTCCGCCGAATTCGTCGTACTTGCCGAGGAGATCCTTGGGCCCGCCCTTGGGCGAGAAGTCGATGAGGATCCTGCGGAGGAAAACAAACTTGAGACTCAGCTGACGGTACAGGGGAGAATACAAAAGAGGTCTCCACACAAAAGAGGTCTCCGAGGCATATCATGGCCACATCTTTTTGCTGTTGCTTTTTTTCGCGTACGTGGAGCCGTCCTCAGCGACAGTTCCCGAGAGCTTCCACACCTACGCAAGCAAGGAGGGGGGGTGGCGCCGTTGACGACCTTTTGCACAGGGTCAATGCGTAGGCATACGACGAGGGGGAAGCTGTTTTTTTTTGGTCTCTCACGTCAGCTGTATCAGGACGAGCGGTGCACGCGCCGCCGTTGGGGCCGTCGGTGCCGCGGATGGCGGCGACGGGCGTGCGCTTGCGGCGGCCGTCAGGACCCAGCGGCGCCCCGCCAACCTTGACGCTGCGGAGGCACCCGGGGTGCGCGGGGTCATCGTATTCGCCCGTGAATGGCGAGGAGAGGCCGGTGCGCGCAGGGACAGCATTGGCGGCGGATGCGCCGAGGGCGGCGACGGAGAGGCCGCTGAGGAGGCTCATGGCGCCACGGCGGGACACCGCGGTGTTCGCCGCAGGGTCGACGCCGCCGACACTGAGACCGGCCGCGACAGGAAGGATCAGAGCCAGCTTGAGCATTTTTTTCGTGAAACTTCGTGTTTTTTAGCCGAAAAAGGCAGAGATGCAAGCTCGCGAATTTAGGGTTTACCGTACCTATGTAAGCATCGATTCTAACCAGAAGAATACTTTCACTTTGCTTGGCACACCGAAAAATGCAACATTTGGCTGCCGCCCTACGCACACGGCGGTAACGCGTCGTCGCTGCCGTTGGATTGGCACTGCTGTTTGACGCCAGTGCGCACAGGCTCGGCTCTCCTCAATGTCCGGCTTCTACCCGCCACTCGCCGAGCCCAGCTCCTCTGCCTCGTCGCTGTCTGCGCCTGTGCTCGTCAACTCTGGCCATGACTTTGTGCGCCTCTCGTGGCCGCGCACGGATCCATCGGCGGTGGGCAACACGACCTTCCGCCTCGAGCAGTCGCGATGGACCTTTGACTACGTCCAGCACTTCCCTCCGGACGTGACGGGTGCATACGAAACCAACGAGTCGCTGCTGAGCGTGTGCTCTCTCTCTACTCTCTCTTCTGGGCGGCTGATCACGGTGGCTCGCTCGCATGGCAACGAGAGCGAATGGATCGGTCTCGCCGCTGCACGATGGGATGTACAGCAAGGTGGATACGCCGGCCTCGCTCTCTCCAGCAACCCAAACATGACGAGCGGACCTTTCCTCTGGTATCCTCACTCTTATAATGGCACGCTGCGCATGCTCTCGTCAGCGCTCGAGGTGGGCGACGAGACGGAGGTATATAGAGAGGTATATAGAGAGGTATATAGAGAGGATGCGCTTCCGCTCGAGATGCCCGAGGGTGCCCTCGCGCAAGCCACGGCCGCCGCCTGTAGTATGATAGATCGTCTCACGCCGCCGGCAGTGACGGAGGGACTGATGCCGGCGGCCGCATCGCCGGCTCTCACCGGTCGCTACTCGAGCGACTTCAACGAGACGCTTGAGGTGTGTTCGCGTAACGGCTCTCTGGTGGCCACCTTCTCCGGTCTCGGCGCTCTCCACGGCTTCGCCCTCGCTGGCTGGGTGCCTTCCCGCAGCCGATGGGAGGGAAGTGCTGTCGAGATCGGAACTTTGGGGATCGGAACTTTGGCGCAAGACTTCTCCTGGGAGATTGCACCTGAGAATGGGGCCTTGTACGGCGATTGGAGCCTGTACAATCGCACATGGCTGACCCCGGAGAGTGTCAACCTGTCCGTGCCATGGGCTGCAAGGCCCATCGAGCCCACAGACCCAGAATATGTCGATCCAAATGATTTGATCGACGGCGACCTCTGTCGACTCTTGAGCGCCCTAGCGAGCGGCGCCGTTGAGGAGGATCCTCCCGCCTTTTTCGAGCACCCCCGCTTCCCGCTGCTGGTCGAGCCATGCGCAAACCTCAGCGCAAACCTCAGCGCAAACGTCAGCGCAAACGTCAGCAACGCCACCGACGCCAACGCGACTCTCTGTACTCGTGAAGACCCCAACGCTACATACGATTTGGACGGCTATTTCCGTCGCGCGCCGGCACGCGACGTCTACACTTGGAGCGCGGCGAAGGAGGGGACGCCCGTGAGCAATGGGACGGCGGAGGCGCACCAGAGCGTTGTGGTCGCAGATCTGCTCCTCGATGAATGGTACTCGTACCGCGTCGTCCACCTCCAACCGCAACCGCCGCCAATGCCGCCGCCGCCCCCACGAACATCGCGGGTTCGCGATCCTGCAGCGATTGCGATGACGGCCCTCCTCGAGGAGCATGCGCCCGAGAGGCTGCCACCACCAGCGCCGTCATCGATGCCTCTGCCGCCGCTCCAGATCGCTCAGACCAACTACAGCCGCCCACACCATGTAGTGCCCTCAGGGCCAGGAGCCCCCGAGAGTCTCCACCTCGATCGGGTGAGCTCGAACTCTCTCGTCCTGCACTGGTCTGCTCCGAGGGGTGATGCTGCGGGTGGGATCTGGCATGGGTCTGGAGGGAGGCCGCTGATTGGCTACCGCATCTTCGCGCGCATCGAAGGAGAGCCGATCGATGCAGCTCGCATTGTCCACTCGACGACCCAAGTCCACGCGACAGTGCGACACCTGCCGCCACAGACACGACTCGTCCTGTTCGTGGCCGCTGAGAATGAGGAGCATCGCGGCCTCAACTCGAGTCAAGTGGCAGTGGCGACCGCCTCGCTTCGTGTCGAGCTCCACTCTTTGTGTGGCTTCCAAGACGCATACGTCCGCCCCTTTGAATACCAAGGCTGCTTTGGCGAGCCGGGTCCTCGCCTAGCCACGTCGAATGCCTCCGCCATCGAAGCGCTCTCGAAAGGCCCGTCGGAGCTGCAGCAAGCGCCCGGGGACGCCTTCTCGTGGACACTGACACTCGAGGCGTGTGCGCATCGCTGCACACACTTCGACTTCTTCGGGATGCGCGCTGGCGGCCGATGCGGCTGCGGAGACACCTTCGGTCGCCACGGCAGCGTCGACGATGCGCGCTGCAACGTTCCATGCTCCGGCGAGCCCGGGCGAGACTGCGGCGGTGCGGAGCATCTCTCTGTGTATAGACAGGCGGGTCCTCGTGGCGTCCTGCTCGGTGTCGGCGAGTACACCGCCTTCGATCTCACCAAATTCGGTGTGGGCGCGCGCGAGCTCTCTTCTCTACGCATCCCCGCCGGCCTCGTGGTGACACTCTTCAATCGAGACCACTTTCAAGGCATGAGCGTCGAGCTGGGCGCAGGCGAGATCACGTGCCTGCGCCAATTCAGCTGCGACGACGAGCCTTCGTCCGACACGCCCGAGCCACAATCGGAGCCATCTTCTGAGCGCCGTGCGGCCTGCTCCGGCCACCACTGGGATGACGAAACCTCGAGCTTACGAATTGAGTACACCGGCCTCCGGCCGCCGTACCGACCTGTGCAGTCAACAGAGACGGGGGCGCGAGCGTTTGCGCTCGCCGAGCTAGGCGTCTTGCGCCGGCAGTATGAGCTGGGGCTGCGGCAGCTTGGAGATCTGGGCAGCGCTGACGTGCCTCTCATGCTCTCTTTGGACGGCCGAGAGCTGAGTGCGAGCGAACTGGCTGATGCGGAGCGGCGAGGGGAGCCGGTGACGGCAGCATGGCGCGCCCCACGCGAAGGCGACGAGGAAGAGTGCGCGTCGTGGCGGGGTGGATACAGCGCCGATCGTGTCTGCCTGCAGCCCCGGCTCACCGCTCCTGAAGCTGACCAGGTGCTCCCACATATGTACACGGTGTACCAGCAGCAGGAGGAGCTGCGCAGGAAGGAGATTGAGCAGTACGAGCACATTTTGAGAGAGGAGGACATGCGGTTGGACATGGAGCAGAAGCTCGAATCGCTCAACACGGCGCAAGAGTTCCCGCAGCCCTCGGAGCGCCTGGGGTCGCGAGGGGAACCATTCTTTGGAGGTCATTTCAGATGACGAGCTTGAAAAACAGTGTCCCTGGCTGCTTGAGCGCTGTGTTGGAGTTAGTGTATGTGCATGAGTAGTTGAGTTTGTCCTGCAGTAGTGTCAGTGACGTATTTGGATTTACTTTTTAGACGTGACACGTCTACTTAATTTTGATTTAATAGCGCGGATATCACGCTCACACTTAATACTCATCAATTCTAATTGTAATACCGATACCCTTCCTAAGACCCCTGAATACTGTTCAATTAGAAACACAGTGTATGATTGCGTGCGGGACCACAACTCGAGAGTCTATAAGTATCACAGTTGATCTTGGTCTCGCGATCATGTAACTGTCGGTGGAGTAGCAAGATCAGATCAGACTCGTGCCATGCACACCGTGTCCATCGATCAAGATGTGTCCACATTCATCATGCGATGAGCAATGCACGTATACAGCTCGTATAGCTCAGCTCACTTGGCCCCACGCACGAAGGAGAGGTAGGCGGTCCACACAAAGGAGACAACGTGGCGTACTGGTAAGCGAAGGAAGAGCGGAACCGAAAAGCAGACGAGATCAGCTGGGAGCCAGACCTTGAAGACGTCAGGGACGTCCTTACTGAAGTTGTTCATCCACTTGCTCGTCCCACCCGTGAACCAACCCATAGGGCTCCATGAGTCACTGTAGACAAACTCCTTGAAGCAGTAAAAGGTGGGCAGGTAGAGAAGAGAAAGCACGCCAATGTCAATCGCACACTGACCGGCGAGTGAGATCAGACCCGGCACGTCGGTGAGCTTGGCGGCCCACGGCTGAGATGTGAAGCGCTCAACGTTAGGGAAGAGCCGTTTGAAGACGTTCACCTGGTACCAGTACTGGAAACAGCCGAGATATGCAGCACCGAAGAGGCAGAAGACGGCGTTGCGCTTCCAGTCTATTTCCGAGAAGCTCTTGCGTTCGATGGCGCACTGGGCGACGAGGTCGGCGGCAGAGGTCTTGATCGTGGCGATGATCAAGTTGTTCGCGGCCGGATACGTCTTGGCGAAGGCAATATACGAGAAACCGCCGGAGGACGCTGCCTCAGTGGTGTTGGAGGCAGGCCCGCTCTGCTGACGGCAGATCGTGCGCGTGCATATCGAGGGAGTCCTCTTGGGCTGCTGTAGGCTGCGACCGACGAGTGAAAGTCGTCGGCAGCTCGCACTTCTGAAGGCCACGGCGCCAACCAGTGGCCGTGCCACACTGGGCAGCGGCCGTGCGAGCACGGCAGAGAACATTTTGACCGAAAGTCAAAGTGCTAGGCCGACACTTTAATAAAAGTCCGATTTATTCGAGAGTGATGGCGAAATCGCGCCATTGTCGCCGACTGGCAGGCTGATCTCGAACAGGATGGACGAGGCGAGCACGGACGATGGGAGCAGCTCGCCGTCCTACTTCGAGGGCTTCGCGACCTTCATGGTGTCCGGCGGCCGGCCCGCCTCCTTCTGGATCTCGCATATGATCATGCTCGCGGTGGTCATCGGCTCAGCATATGGCTTCAACGTGTTTTGGGAGCGTTACTGCGAGACGAGAGCGTCGTCATTGATAGGTCTATGGTTGGACTTGACGCTTCGGCTTGTCCGCCCACTCGTCCGCCAAATGAAGCGCGCGATCCACGCGTTCGAGCTCACTCTCCACCGACGGATGCCGAAGCGGATGCAGGATCCGGCCACGGCGGCCAGATTCGTGCGGCGGCTGTTGGAGGCGATCACGATCTGCGCACTGGTCGCGCAGCACGTGTCGAACGCACACGCATCGCTCCACACCAAGGGCCTCTACCGCAGTGAGCTCCCGCAGCTTGCAGCAGGGATGGTGCACTTGCATTCTGCAGGCGCATGCGTCCGCACGCGCGATGGTGTGCTCTCACAGCGTCTCGCTGCGCTTCCGCTGTCGCTCGCTGCCGATGGGGGCCTCTGGTCGCGATCTGTCGCTGCTGTGCTTGGCTGGCGCTCGCTGCACGCGGATGAGCAGGCAGTGATCGCCGCGTGGCGTCTCGGCCGGCGCTCCGGAGGCAGTCGGCGAGGAGAAAGCAGCAGCAATGGTTCGCTCGGCGCACGCCAGTGTGCCGGAGCCGATTCGGAGCTGTGGGGGCTGGCACGAGAGCTCGTGCGCACGGGCATCCCTACGCATCGCCACGCGCGCAGGCTCCAACGAGCTGTGCACAGCTCAGGAGAGGCGACATCTGCAGACGGTGTCGCCGCCGCAGCGCTCCTTGCCGAAGCGACACGTCCGAAAGAGAGCGACGAGGATCAGCATGGAGATCGGCACGGAGATCTTCAGGGAGATTGGGTCTTGGAGCGATCGCTGCAGCAGGCACGGCGGCTGCGGCTCCTCTTTCTCGCGCTGCCGATGCAACTGCTCTGCGTGTTCGGCTCACGGCACATCTGGGGGCGTGCTGGTTCGCTGATCAGCCTCCTCTTGGCCGCCTTCTGCCCGTCACTCCTCGCCCATTCATGGCTGCTCACTGCGGACTTCTGCAGGTGCTCGCCTCCCCACCCCACGCATGCGGCATGCCTCGGCATTGGCGAGGCGATGTTTTCCTCCAATGTGTTTGCGCCGCGTGTTTGTGTCCCGTGGTTGCGCCGTGTGTTTGTGTCCCGTGTTTGTGTCCCGTGTCTGTGTCCCGTGTCTGTGATGCGCTTGCCCTCGTCCTGCGGTTTCCTTGATCGAGACTCCTTCCAAAGTGCTCACCTCTTCTACGCAGTTGTATGCTGCTGCACTCGTCCCTTTGGAGTCTCTGGTGGGCGATGCACGTCCTCAGCATGCTCTCCATCGCTGCGGCGTCTGCCACGCTGGGTCTGCTGATTTGTTGTGGACCGACTGCATGGGCGTATCTCCCTGCAGCTCTCATCCTCACGGTCATCCGCGCCCTCTCGTCCGCGCGCCTCTGCGTGCTCCCACGCTGGCCGCTGTCGAAGCGATCGCCGCAACCGCCACACATACCGCCACCGCAAATAGCGTCACCACAAACACCGCCACCGCAAACACCGCCACCACAAACACCGCCACCACGAGAGCAGCTGAGCGACGGCCCTGGGGCGCCATCGCTGTCAAGTCGTCTCTCAGCGAGACTCTCCGTGTTCATATGGCTCTTCTTGCTGCCAATCGTCCTGTCGCCGGCCGCATTCACTCTAGCTAGTGCGTTGCACGCGCCGCCGCCTGCGGAGTCTCCAGTGAGCGGGAGTAGGGCGGGAGCTCTCCCCAATTGCTCCGCGCCCATCGGGGACGCATTCGGCGAAGCGCTCGATGTGTCGTGGGCACACATTTGGCCGGACATCTGCGCCGAATCGCCACCTCAGATTCTCTCGGCGACTCTCGCGGAGCCGCCGAGCCTTCGCCAAGCACAGCACATACTCGCTCGCCTCTTGGAGGCGTCGATCGGCTGCTCTCGAGCCCAAGAGTCGGCGGCGCCTCTCCTCGCCTCCGTAGCGCATGCGCTCGCTCAACTCGGCATCGTCTCCCGACCACTGCTCGCAGTCCTGCTGCAGAACCTCGTCGTCCTCAGCGCGCTCGCAGGCGGCAGAGCGCAGCAGGAGCCTCTGACGGAGCCACCGCTGCCGCGTTCGCCGCCTCCCCTCGACGCTCTGCCGTTCGGAGCCAACTCCAATGTTGCCTACCGGAGCGGTCGGTTCGCCTTGAATGTGGAGGCCGGGCAGTCGCACCACCCATCGGATCGGTATCTGGCCTACACCATGATTCTGAAGACACCGCCCACTCTCTTCTGGTTGTTGTTGCTGCTGCTCTTTGTAGCGATTGAGGGCCCACTCGGTGCCCTCCTCCGATTAGCCGCGCGCCTCTTGCGCCTCTCCAAGCTCCTCAAACCGAGAGAACAGACTGAGTACGAACGACGGGTGAGTGCAGAGCTCTCTCGGCTGATTGCGGCCGCTGCGAGAGCCGAGGGGGTGGCCGAGAAGGAGGCTGATGAGGCTGAGTGCAGTGAGCCGCCTGCGCGGCCATTCAGCCTCTACCACTGGGCGCGAGCGCTTCGAGACACTCTGTATCGGAGCGCACCTGCCTGGTGCTTGCTGCCGGTCTTTGCACCCCTCCTTGTGCTACGCTCGCCTCCGTGCGCCTCGCATGGACTCCTGCTTCCCCTGTACCCCTCTCTCTACCTCATCTTGGGTGGGCTCGGGCGTGCGCTCACGCGCTACAGCCGCTCGCCAATCCGGCTCGCGCTCTTCGTCCCGATCCTCGGGCTGCTCTGCATCACACACGTGCTTGAGACGATCATCACTCACCCTGATTACCTCTCCTACGTTGCGCCAGTGGGCGGCGGCTCCAAGTATGGCCACTTCCATCTCCTCGGCGACTCCCTGGACCAAGGGCAGCAGCTACCGCTTCTTGCAGAATGGCTCCGCGAGCATGTACAGCCCGGCGAGCCCGTCTTTCTTGCATACTCAGGCGAGGACAGCCCTCGGATGCGGGGCCTCGTGGTGCGGCGACTCCCGAGTTCTCCCGAGCCTCTGCCTTACTGGGACGAGGCGGCGGCCCCAATGCCGCCAACGCGGGAGATGCCCTCGTCCCGTGTGGGCAGCGCTTCGGAGAGGGGCGGAGAGACGCTCGGGGGGCTCGAGCTGCCGGCGCTGCCGCTGTCGCCACAAACAGACGAGCTCCCGGAGAGTAGTGCTTTGGATGGGCGCACCGAAGACGCAGGGCACTCGGGATCAAGCGTCGCACTCGCCTCTTCTCGAACTAGTATCGGGTCTCTAGCGCTCGACTGGCCCTCAGAATCGCTCTTGGCCCCTGGGGTCTATTGCATCGACGCCAACATGCTGCAGGCCTATGCCGGCCGCTTCAAAGGGCCATGGTCGAGTGAGTATGAGAACGTGTACCAAGGCATACTCGAGCAGCGAGGAGGATCACATGTCGCTGCAGCTACGGCGGGGCTCACCTTCGCTCGGCTGATCGCTTCTCTACGTCGCACGGAGCCCACGGCGCAGCTTGGCCACACCCTTTTCATCTGGCGCCTCTCCGCTGCCGACCTTTCAGATGCGCTACTAGGCGAGCCTGCTGAGCTTCTGAGCTCCTCGATACTATCACCTGGCATGCGCAAATACCAGCGACGTCAGGTGCTCGCATTGCTCGCCAACATTCAGCTGGACGAATCGTGCCAAGCGACCGGAGGCTCCTTTGCTTGCAGCAGATAACAGTCACGAGTCAGTGTGGAGCTTAGATCTCCACGTTCTTCGAGTTATGAGATCGTATTCCTACCGTATTGCTATTCGATCGTATTGGTATTCGTGTATTCATGATATTTTGCACGTCTTTTCTACAAACGTGTACACATAATTTAACATATGTTATGGACATATTCTGATTCTCGCACGTGCAGTAGCATTTACGTTGGCTAAATCTAATAGGTGTTCATCACAACATCTCCCTCATTGACAATCAATGCAGGATCCCGCTCGAGGATGAGCACCACGTGGCACTCGAGGGCGCGGCACTCGCCCACTGAATCAACCTTCTCGTGCGTCCGCGCCTTGACGTTCACCCGTCCCATGTCCACCTTGAGCAGCCGCGCCAGGTTTTCAATCATAAGCGACTTGACCTGCTTGCCATTGTGCTCTAGGTTCACACGGGGCTTCTGGCAGATGAGAGTCACGTCTACGTTGCCGACTCTGTAGCCACGACCGACCATACGCGAGTACGCCTCAGTCATAAAAATCTCCGAGTCAGCGCCGCGTAGCCGAGGGTCGTTGTCCGGGAAGAGCTGGCCAATGTCAGGCATCGTGAGAGCGCCCAGGATGGCGTCCACGACAGAGTGGTAGACGACGTCGCCATCAGAATGCGCCACGCAGCCAAGCTCAAAGTCAGGAGCGTCCGAGCCGTCGAACTTGACGCCGCTGATCACAACCGGCTGGCCGGCGTCCTCGCGCGACGCCATGCGATGGATGTCGTAGCCATGGCCAATACGCATTGCAGGCTCGGTTGCCTCGAGCATTGTGCACCGCCCCGCTGTGCGACACTGGCTCGGCGGACGCACTCCTGCTGCGGTACTGTACGCATTCGCCAGCGGCAACAGGCTCAAGACGACGCTCACGCGGCCCAGACAGGCCGACGACATGATCTTCTTTTATATACGTTGAGGTCCTAATGGTATAATCCCCTCTTAGGGGTGTGTTCTCTTGTTTGCCTGCGTGTCTTGTGTCCGTGGTTCGTCCCCCGTTTTATTTATATATATAAAATGAACGGGGTAAGTACTAAAAGGCCGCGCAAAGGGTACCGGTACATACTAGAGATTGAGAGAGTCATTTCCCTGAAACGCAAAGGAATCCAACGAATCTGTGTCAAAATGGCGACGCTCGAGAAGCTCGCCGCCTCCATGGACACATTTTACCTGCTCGTATGCGGTGTACTCGTCTTCTTCATGCAGGCCGGATTCGGCATGCTTGAGGCGGGCTCTGTGCGCCAGAAGAACATCAAGAACATCCTCCTCAAGAACCTGCTCGATGCCTGCATTGCCGGAGGCATCTGGTGGGCCTGGGGTATGGGCGTTGCCAATGCCGGCAAGGATGCCTTCATTGGTCTCGCGCAAGGAGAGAAGGGCGACAGCCGTTACTTCTTCCTCATGGGCGAGGGTGGCGCCGGTGAACACCCCTCTGGCTACGAAAACATTTTCTGGTTCTTCCAGTTCGTCTTCGCTGCCACCGCCGCCACCATTGTTTCGGGCGCCGTTGCGGAGCGTTGCCAGCTCGGTGCTTACCTGGTCTACACCTTCTTCCTGACCGCTTTCGTGTACCCTGTCGTCGTCCACTGGTGCTGGTCGGGGGCCGGCTGGCTCTCGGCCTTCAACGCCGACCACGACGCCACCTTCGTCGGAGGTTGCATTGACTTTGCCGGCTCCGGCGTTGTGCACATGACTGGCGGTATCACTGCCTTTTGGGCTGCCCTCTTCCTTGGCGCCCGCCGCGGCCGCTACTCGTCCGATGGCAAGCTCATCGAAATGCCTGGCCACTCCTCGGTGCTGGTCGTTCTCGGAACCTTCATCCTCTGGGTCGGCTGGTACGGCTTCAACCCGGGCAGCACCTTGCTCATCTCCACCGACCTGGCGGCGCAGACTGCGGCCCGTGCTGCTGTGAACACCACCCTCTCCGCGGCTGCCGGCGGCCTCATCGTCATTGTACTCGAGAAGTTGATCGGCTCCAAGTGCTGGGACGTGGCCGCCATTTGCAACGGCGTCCTGGCTGGCCTTGTCTCCATCACCGCCGGATGCGCCACCTGCGTGCCTTGGGTTGGCTTCATGACTGGCCTCTTCGGTGGCCTCGTCTACTTTGGCACCTCCAAGCTGATGAAGTACAAGCTCAAGATCGATGACCCGCTCGATGCCTTCGCTGTCCACGGTGCCTGTGGCATCTGGGGCGTTTTCAGCGTCGGCTTCACTGCTGACCCCGACTACACCTCCGACTACTACGGATGGACGAATGCCACCGCGTGGACCCCTGACTACGCTGGCGCCTTCTACGGAGGCGACAAGCTCCTCCTCGCCCAGTTCGTCGCCATCCTCGCCCAGCTCGCTTGGGTCTCCTTCTTCGCTATCATCGTCTTCGGCGGCCTGCGCTTGCTCGGCTTGCTCCGCATCTCCGCCGAAGTCGAAGAAGCGGGCATGGATGCTTCCAAGCACGGCGGCGCTGCCTACGAGACGCCGCTCTCGCATGCGGAGACCACCGCCCTTCGCAAGTGGCTCACTGAGCAGAAGCTCGTGAGCTCGACGGTCTAAGTTGAAACTAGACTGAAGAGCCGCGACGTACATTAGGCTTCGACAAGAGAAGCGCGCGGGCCGACTGCTACGACACCTGGCTCTTTTCCGCACCCATCGCATTTCATGATTTCATGCCTGACTTTCACAGGCGCGTGCTCAAGGGAGCGTCTTTTCCGGCGCTTGGATCCGGACTGTACTTCTACTTTCTTTCCACATTCCATTTTTTTCCAGAAGCACCGTGGATGCATTCACAATCAAACATTCACGGTGCTCTTGGCGTTGCTAACGCACAATGACCATGCGTGCAGTTACCGGATGTAACTGAATTTTCCTGTACCGAGCCAATGTAAATGAACCCCTCTTGGGCTCACTCCGTTGTCGTGCATGAGAGTATGGATCGCATGTCGATGGCTGTCGTTGGCTGTCGATTTTTTTCAGGTTGGAGGTTGTCCCATGCATATCAGAAAATCAGATCCGAAGTACAGAAGTACTGAGAAGACTGAGTGCTCAGTGAGTACAGGTCACCGAACAGATACGGTAGTACCGTCTAGTAAGATCAAGATTGAAGATGAAAAGATCTAGTACTAGTACAGCTGTTGAGGCACTGTAGTAGATCTAGTACAGTAGATTAGGAGGGTGACTTTCCGAAAGTGACTTTGATCTTCATGTTTAAATCTTCTTCTGATATCAGATACCCAGGTATGCGTATATATTTTACAATCGTGATCGTCCAATCCCAACTCCCAATCCGGAATCCCAAACAATCAATATTTGTGCAGGCTTGCTGCAAGGTATTGCATATGGAGATACAGTGCTGCAGGTCCAATACCACAGTCACAAGGTCCACTTCTTGAGGCTCGCTGCGCCCGAGCGCTCCGCGTCAATGAAGGCTATTTCCTCGCCGTCTTGACCAAGAACAACCAAAGCAGGAACTCCGCTTCGTCTGTGTGCACGCAAAACGGCAGTAAGCATCGCCCCTGTGACAGAGAGGTGCTCGTGCGAGACTCGTTGTCAAGTGGGAGCGCACCTGCCATTTCCAAATTCTCCAACCTCTCGACCGGGCCAGACTCGGTGCTGTTTCTTTAGCAGAGCCCGCGCGTCGCCCTCAAACGGCACTTGCAGCATACCAAGGGCTCGGACGCGTGCATTCTGAGACAATGGCATTTGCGAGGCCGAGTAAGCTCCGATATAGAATAGGCGTGCACTACAGAGACATCTGCCAGTCTAGAACCCCACCTTGATCAAGCTGTGGGTTGCAGCTGTACCTGATCTGCGGCAGTCCGTTCAGAACTCACGTACACGAGTTCGATGGGTTTCCCCGCCTTTTCTGCTGCGTCGCGGAAGGCGAGCAGGTGTGGCTCGAACCTAGAGAGTAGAAGGACACGCGCATGTCGCTATTGCATAGATTTCCAGTCAATTTCCAAGCGCGCAATCGAAAGCCGTCCATGGGAAGACAAACGAGCCATATTCAGGAGCCCTTCTGCCCTCACTGAGCAGATTCGTTTCGCTCCTTTCTGCAACCAGGTGCATTACTGTGTGCACATTGGACACCAGCCCGCCGCAAAGTACAGCGCAACGCGGGTGGTGCTCAGCATGGCAGCACCCCCAGCAGCGTCGGTGAGGCCTGGGATTCTCATGGAAATCGCCCAAACTTCTACAAGGTATGTACCTGTCACTTATGTATTGCAACTTGGACATGAACTACTCCGGAGTATGAAACATCTAGGGCATGCAAAAACCGTCACCCAATGAACCATGGGGCGCCTCTGATGCTTGCACTGCTTGTGGTGGGTTGTGCATTCATTGGAGGCCTACCAATCTTCAAGCCAGTCACCAGTGACCGGCGGCACCTCCAGCTGAAGCATGCGACAGATGCCGAGATAGCTGCTACAGCTGCCCATTCGGCTGGGCTCTTCAAGCAAGTACGTGAATCTTGGCGACCGACCCGCGAGCAAATAATGGAGGAAGAGGTGCCAGTCATGCTGGGCAAAGTTGTCACAATGGTGACAGATTTTGTCAACGACCTCCACTTTGTGCCCAACTTACGCGAGGTGTACAAAAAATGAGTTTCAATTTGATCCTGATCTCGACAGTCATATGAGAGCTCCATTTGTTCCTCATGACCGCATGCTCGCGGTCCAGTCTCCAGCTCTCTACCTCCAGTGCTCCAGTCCTCTTGACATCTAACTCTTCGTCTTTGTAGGTGGGAACTATTATTGATCATCTTGCGCTCGGTGTTGACAAGGACGACCCCAGATCTGGAAGCGGGTTGCGCACCGAGGATTGCGGTGACTCGGATTCGTGTGTTCAAGTTGTCGGCGCGATCAAAGACGTGACAGATGTGTTCAAAAGTGGCCGTCTCACAATACCTTTCCTCGAGACATTCCGTCAACAAGCGAGGAGTAGTACGAGTAGTCCAGTCGTCGACGACCGAGCACAAGACATTCAGGAGCCTTCAGCTTCACCAATGCCTGAGCCGAGCAATGCGGCAGAACAGGGTAGTGATGGTTTGGGGGGTGCTAGCTCAACCATGGCAAGTACGAGTAGTCATAGCTTATTCGACACGAATCCGTTCACAGGCCAAAAGGTGATTCGTGGCCAATACCAATAGGCTGCCGTGTGGTATCAAACTGGATATGTATAGCAGCCACCGAATGCGTAGCTTTCCAGAGCTGTCACTCATAGTTAAAGTTACGCTTATTCAATGTAGTAGTGTACTTGTTAACTTAACATAAACATTGTCATTCTGATTCTCATTGTATTGAATTACGTGGTCTTTATTCTTTAATTGTTTTGACTTAAATCTAACCCAACTGACTAACGACAACAGGCCACGACTGAACTCTTTCCGCGCGTGAGTCGTTCTGCACTCCCACAGGGAATCACCATCGATTAGATTCGGAGGTACACTTCTACTTGTAGCGCACTTACACCGTAGTGAGTGAGCCAGCGACATCAGTCGCTCACCACTGGCACAGCTCGCGAGCTCCAATACTCACGCTCACCTTCGAACCCCTGGCCCGGGATGTCGCCGGGTGGGTACGGGCAGCGCCCTTCAGGCATCGCCGCGAGTGCTTGGCGTGTCTGGTTGCCAAAGGTGTCATAGTCAAGGCCGTCGTACCCCTCGAGGTTACAGCGGCTCGCATGACCATGAATGGTGCCGTCCGAGCTAACACGTCGAGGGCAGAGCATCACTCGCGGACAGGTGATGGAGTTTTCATACTCGGTGACAGCCATGGCAGCCATCTGCCCGGGGGTGGATCTTTCGCATGGGTTCTCGCCGAGAGCCTCCCCAGGCTCCGGAAAGTCGGCGGGCGCTCTGAACCCCCAAGTGCAGTTGTAGGCGGTGAATGGATTGCGCCAGTTCCAGCGGCGCGAATTGGCCACGGCGGCGGCATGGTCCTCTTCCGGACAGTATCGCGCACTCTCATGCAGCACGTACCGCTGCAGCCGGTTGAAGCGCCTATTCTCCTCGGTCGATCCGAGCCATTTGCAGAGCCGTTTGACATCAGCGGTGCCGACCTCTATGAGCCGCGCATCACGATTCGCACTGTCAACCTCAGCGTGTAAGGCGCTCATCGGCGTGCCTGGGCGCACCACTGCGGTGAAGCGAGCTTCCGCGCTCCCGGGAGCTGGCCTCGGCGCATCCTTGTGCACTATGAGCCGCACGACGCTCTCTTTGATGGCGGCGGGCACCCGCGGATGGTCGAGAAAGTCGGCCTCACGGAAGCGAACTCGCATGTCATTCCAGCGCTTGACTTCGTAGAGCGCGTCCTGTGAGCAGCGGTAGGGCATCCGCATGTTGCGCGGTGCGGTCGGCATGCGGCAGTTCTGCGTGAAGCCCCAGTAGCGGTCGCAGTCGCAATCGAGCGGTGGCATGATGAGGGTCGCGTTGAGGGCAATCGAGAGCGCGAGTAGATCCCTCACCGCAGCGCGCTGAATCGCGTCGAGGTGCATGTGCCGCCGAGGCGACCACTCGGGAAAGCTTCTCTCGATGAGCGCACGCTGCTTGGCGGTGTAGAGCGCTCCCACCAAGCGAACGAAACGGCCTTGCGAATAATACTCGGGTGGATCCTCGGTCCAGAGGCCCGCCTCGCGTGCTCTCTGACGCTTCCCATGCGGGAAGTCGGGCGTGTCCGAGTACTGGAAAGTGAAGTGCACCGTGAGCGCCTCCGTCTGTGGACGGCCGTGCCCCTCAAAGTTTTGCACGCGTTGCATAAAGTAGGTGTGCCCCCCGGTGAAGGCGCGCAGCGGGAGCGTGCCCATGGTGAATCGGTGAGGCGAGCAGCCACTCGCCTCAAGGCAGGGTGCCGCGCGGCACGCCGTCGGCAGCGGGTGCTCCACTCGCATTTGAGACGTGCACTCCTCACTCATCCACACCCCACGTGTATTCGGCGAAATGCTCGCGAACGCCTCTTCACGTAGGTTGCCGTGTGCGGCGAGTGAGCGGCGCCATGCGTCCATGTGGGGAGCCGAAAGCGTCACGGCCACCATCTTAGCCGAGCGCACCATGTCGCAGAAGACGAACTGGTCGTTCGTGTTCTCGGTCTCCTTCTTATCTAGCATCGCAAGTCGCCACGCCTGAAGGAATGCCTTACTCCCGTTTGTCGCGCGCCAGAAGACGACTCCGGTATTGAGGTCGGTGCGCCAGCCCCAGCCGAGACCAAAAGGCCAGCGCTCCCACCGGCCGTGTGCGTCGTACTCCTCATCGAGCTCGTCGGTGCTCACGAGCACGTCAGCCATTGCGAGCAGCGCCGCCTCTCGCAGCGGCGGCCGGCCGGGCTGCCGATGACTCATCCACCGTTCCCAGCCGCCGCGCAGCCAGACCACGTCGAGGTCTGAGATGAGCACATCGAATCGAAGCGAGACGAGCTCCCATAGGAATGCCACCTTGACCAGACCCAACTCGAGGAAGGACGACTTGTGGTGGCGGTAGTATTTCCACTCCACCCCGCCTTTCTGTACCGCCGTCGACGGCTCGCCCGACTTGGCCTTGCCGCGCTTGTACGTCCACACGTCGAGGCCGTCGGCGATGGCGAGGGCGGGCACGTTCTCGCGGGAGCATGCAGCGAACATCTGGCTGTCCGCAGCACCCACCACAGCCGGCTCGAGACCTGCACGACCAACGAAGTGCCGCCAGTTGTGCATGAAGGGCAGCATCGCCGACGAACCGAACGTGAAATGAAGCGTCGTCTGCGATGGATCTACGGCGCTGAGAAGGGCGACGGCGGCAGGATTCGAGTTCAGATTACTCTCGCGGGATGGCCACACGCCAGTGCCCTTGTCCTCGTGCAGAATGCTCTCGGTTCGAATGTCCTTGGTCGGGTCGTTGGTTGAGAGCACACTGTGCGTGCTCAGGACACGCGGCCTCCGCGGTGTGATGCCATCTGAGCCGTGATGGCTTGTGGTGATGGTATCGATCATATCTGAATGAGATGTGGCGCGCTCCGAGCTCGAGCCTGCCAACCTCGCTCGTACGCATGGCCTTGGCGTGGAGAACTGCTGAAGAAGTACGTGATAGAGGCCGAGGCAGAGGAGCAGCACGGCACCCGTGCGCAGGTTCGCACCGATGGCGTGGGCACCGCTTCGTTTGTCGGCGCCTCGTCTGAGCATCCCACTCTCAAGCTCAGTCGCTGAGCCCCCGTTCGCCATGGGCGGCAGGAGGACTCACAGGCCTGCCATGTCCAGCGCGACTATCG
>MDSY01041020.1_pt1 | contig 17761 bp, 12 predicted proteins | sample 811131 | NCBI WGS metagenome assembly MDSY01 (sample SAMN05326643, study PRJNA326480) | marine metagenome | isolation source: seawater | place: Atlantic Ocean: South West | collected 2010
AGGAGGATTCATCACGACATATTCCACCTGCTTCGCCTCGAGAAACGCGCTTCGTTTCTTAATGGCGTCTTTGTGCACCCAGCCGTACGCGCCTGTTTCGGAAAAGTCTTTTTCTAATAATTCATCGCTCAGCTCTTCTGCGTACACCGCCCGTGCCATCGTGTCTAATTCTCTCTGCGCGAAGTGAAACGCCAGGGAGGTGAGGTCCGCGCCCATCTTGTTGGCATCCGCCAGGGTGAAGTACAGACCGTTTACCAACCCCGCTGGAGCTAACACACCTCGCTGGTCCAGAAACGATTTAGTCGCGGAGACGTATTGAGACGCTTTTGAGATATCCGACGCGTCAAATATATCCTTCAGCGTCACTCGCAGGTCGTTTTCAATCATCTCATCCTCCACGTCCGGCGCTTTCGCATCTTTCCCGTGTTCTTTTCGGTACTCAGACTTGGCCTTGGCTTTTAACCCTTTCTTGTGCGCGTTTTTGAAGGCGAGTTCGCAATCTGTCCAAGTCGGCGCTCCGCCTCGCAACGGCGGCGCGAACGGGTTGCCCGATTGAACCACCGGCCGCGACGCGCTGACTTCCTTTAGGAAAGCACCAGCGTACCGACCAGAGAACCTTTGGGTAAGGGTCGTGTGTGCCCTTGCGAGCGCCGTGGCGATTGACATGCCAGACGGAAGATCTGGATCGTCACTTTTACGTTTAGCATCCGAAGAGCTATCGTCCTCAATCGAGCTATTGTCATCAATCAATTGATCTGTCAGCAAAACGTGCGCTATCCGTATCCCCACCCCTTGCTCCCCTGCTTGCTCCAGCGCGTCCACGAACGCCCAGGACGCTCTGTGTTCTGCATCAAAATCGTCACCCCCTAACCGGACAACAGCAATCATGTTCAGCAAGTTCCGTCGCACTTGCGGAGGCCCACCTCTTTGTGATTGCTCAATCAAACCATTTAAACTCGGGTTCCAACTCTTAAACGCCCTATCCTTCTCGACGTCGTTGGTGAATTTCACGGTTGAGGAGTCGCCGAAGGTTACGATGTCAAGCCGCGGGGGTGAGTCAATGGGTGAACCATTAACACCTCCAGAAGCACCCCCCCCAGCCGGCATGCGCATCCGCAGCAGCTTCTTGACCGCAGATACGTCCAATCCTTTTATACCTCGGAACACTTCAGACATTTTCAACTCATCGGCGATTCGATCCAATAGCGAGAAAATATTAACCACGTCCATCTCGAGTGGTTCGCCGTTCAGGGACAGCACTAGGGATCCGCCGCCGGAGAGCTTCGGAAAGTTTTCCATCACCGCGTTTTTGGTGGCTTCGTCTATTTTGACGTTCGACAGCTCGCTCGCAATTTCGGGAAAATCAAAACTCACATCGATCATCTCCTGCAGCGGGTCTTTCGACGTGACTATTCGGCGCACGGCTTGCAACCCGAGGTTTTTGATCGACGACAGTTTCAGCTCGGGCTTCGCGTCGGCGCTATCGGTACTATCACTCGCATCTTTTGTGTCATCATCGTTAATTGCTTTGTACTCCATGTTTTTCACCGCCATCTCCACGCCGTATCCGGAGACGATGAGACGGTTTGTTGGGTTTGGGGAGGAAGGGGTGGCAGTACCCTCGGTACCCTCACCATTTGTGCGTCGCGTGTCACTCGTCGCCCCGGCTTCCTTGCTACTCCCGTCCGCACCGCTTCCGTCACTCGCCCCGAACCCGAGCGCGACGCACCCGTCACCTTGGTGCGCGCACTGCGTGTGAAGCACCACGGGGCGGTGGATGTATCGCACGGCACCTTTGTTTGAAACGTCTTTCAGAGCCGCATGGAACTCGAAAAAACAGTCCGACCCGAGCGACGCGTACAGAGTCACGACTGGAATTTTTGTTTTTGTTTTCGTTTCGGTACCCTCTCCTCGGGTTACCAAATATGGCGTAGAGGCGGCGTCCGGGGCGGGGGCGGGGTACACGTGATCGAAGCCAGAAGCTTTAGGAACCGAATCAAATTGATTTGAGGAGTTTTGACTGTGCAAATCAGTCAAAATCGCCTTAAGTGTATCGACGTCATCCGCAATTTTGTCGCCGACGTGCGCTCTGCAGCACGTTTTCTTTTCGGCATTTGCAATTCCACTCGCCGCGGAAGTCTCGTGCGCCTCCGCCAACGTCCTGAACATCTCGAGCCGCGGGGAGTACCGCCTGATACCTAGAGACAGCTCAAGCACGCCCATTGTTAAACTGGAGCTCGTGATACTCGTTGCGACGTCCCGGACCTTCGATGCGCACGTGGTGAAAAAAGCATCGCTATTAATGTCGACAGAAGCTCCGTGACTCTCGGACCACGTTTCCACAAACTTCCAATACGCGGTTGGGCTTTCGTCCGCGAAGAACTCCGCGGTTTCGAGAACAACAGACGTAACCTGTGGGTTAGGGGTTGGGGGGGCGAGGCGGCGGGTCAGAAGTGTTCATGGGGAGGATAGAGTAATATCCCAAGGTAAGTTCACGCGCGATCGGGGAAGACTGGATCTGACGACGGCGTCGAAACCCGAAAGGATGTCGATTGTGTGCGCACCGTCCACTTCGTGGTGAGCGTGACGCGCACGCCTTTCTCGCTGGCCACCGCGCTGACACCCGCGAATGCGCACAAGAGCGCAATAGCTATCGTTAGCATCGAGGCCAAACGATGCCGCATCGTCCGCCGCCGACAACGACAAGAGCAACCAATTGTGATTCGAGGATTGTTTTGTGACGCGACTGCACTGAAAAACGAAAGAACAAATATTTCGAAACTCTAAATTAGATTCTTCACCTCCAAACTATCCTCCCTGCGGCACCAAGTAGCACTCCCCCCTGAGCAAAACTTTCGGCACATCCACTACCGGTCTCCCCGCGTGAGGGGTGAGGTGCGGAAAAATCAGCAACCGTCCTCGTTTCGGAGCGCAAACTCCAAACGCGAACCGGTCGCTCATCGGATCTTTCGGCTCGCGCACTTTGTCTAAAGTTACGGTTTCGCCGCCGACGTCGCACGTCGCAAGGTATAAGCAAAACGTGTGCGTCGAGCGGTTCGCGCTCTCGGCTTCGTCATCCACTTTTCGGAGATCTACATGCGGATTTAACCTGCCGCCTGGGGTGGGGTACCGCAGGAAACGCATCCGGGGAAGCACCACGCACCGCATACGGGGTTTGGTGGGACGCGAGTCACTGAGCTTTTCAGCTTCCTCTCCACCTTGACCTTCACCCTCTTCCTCTCCCCCTCCTTCCTCTTCCCCTTCCATCAGCAACCTCGTCACCCCGTCGTTCGTCAGAACAAGCGTGTCCACTATACGTTCCACTGCACGAGAAATCGCACTCCGCACCCACCCTTCCGCGTCCAAAAAGTGCAGCCGCTCGGCATCGGAACACGTGCCCGGCAAGCCGAACGCGCCGGCCACGACATCCGCCAGTGAGTATATTTTTGTCAAGAACGAAGACTGACTGTCAGACTGTTTACGTGTAGACTCACTCATACCTTGTTCTTGCTCCTGGAACAACCCGTCGCCGTACACCGCGCCCACCCCGGATGCGACGTCCTCCATCGCGGCCAGGGGGACGGCGAGCAACGTCGCGGAGACGCAGGGGGTGTTTTGCGTTTTCGTATGGTTTTCGTTCTGAGACTTTGTTGGAAGTCTGCCACCGTCGCCGTTCCGTGTTTTGTCACGATTCAACCCCTGCGTAACCCCTAGCACGTGCTCAATCATGTTACGTACCTCAACGTGTCCGTTTGCGGACGCGGCCCTCAAAGCAGTCAAGCCTCCCGCGGCGACAGAGAGCGGATCGGCGCCGGCGTGGAGCAGCGCCAACACCGCTCCTCTTCGACCGCGCCACGCTGCCAGCGCCAACGGAGGAAACCCGCACTCGTCCCGGCACTCCACGTCGACGCCTTCATTGATAATAGCGACCACGGAAGGCGTATCTCCGATATAAGCGGCGTGTAGCAAATCGCGACAGCGTTCATCTTGAGTGGATTGTTTCTCCGCTCGTGTCCTCGCTGCGGCCGTAACCGGAAGCGGCGCGAAGCTCGTCCGCGCGCCGAACGTGTCGATCAAACCGAGAACGGGGTCACCGCGCTTGGCTTTGCCGTGGCGGTTCGCTTTGTTGTTGCGGCGAGGGTTTGGTGTACAGCTGGCATCAGTGTACAGGTGGTCAGCTTCAATATATGTACTTTCCTGATCTTTATTTTCCTCAGAAGTCGCGATATCCTTCACGTCCGCAGGCATGTTCAACCACCGTTCCCTCGAATTTCGTTTCGTTTCCTTCGCAACACAAGCGTCGAACAAAGAAATATCCATTCCATCCGAAGTATCTCCGAAGGAATGAGTATCACCTGAGTAATTAGTTTCACCTGGATCGCACTCCGGGCATTGCAGTGTACCGTGTGTCCGTGCAACGGAGGCCCACACACAAAGCTCGCATGCCACGTGAGGACACGTCACGAAGGCCAGCGCTGTTTTTACTCGTGGTGCGCGGCACTCTGGGAAAACACAATTCGTGCTATGTCCGTTTTCGCGATTTTCAACTAAACGCTTGCCTCCCCAAGCGCGCATGCGCGTCAGCGCAATCACCACCCAAGTCGCGACCTCGGGGTACCGCGCGTGTAACTTTTTCGATAAAACCGCTGTGCTTCCCGTGTTTGAGAAGTCGTACTCGTCGCGTGGTGATGCTGCATCTAAAACATGATTATTCGTCCCGAGTTTACCAAGTTCCGGAACCGCGCCCGCTCTGAGGAGCCCTCGTACGATCCAGGCACGTCCACGCCACGCGGCGTAGGTGAGCAAGGTCATTTTGCCTTCAATTCCCACGTCGTTTTGTGCGTCCCAGGAGTATCCCCGGTACGAAACCTCGACCGGGTCATCCAAACGCAGCTCAGAAAGCTTCGTCAAGCCCCACGCGTTTGGGTCATTCATTTCGATGCTGCGCAAAAAGTACTCCACCTCGGAAGGCGTCATGACACGCCTGGACTCTGACCCGGTCTCTACTAGGAACGCCGCCTTGCGGCGGAGCCGGACGCGCAAGCGCTCCGGCATATCGCGCGAAGGGGCCCTCGGGCCTGGACGCCGAGGCGCGCGCCGGAGTGGGGACGCTGCACGAGGGTTTCTCACGTAGCGTAATTTTTTTCACACTTTCTTTCGGAGAGCGGGCGTTTCGTTTCGCCCCAGAGATCTAGCTAGAGCCATAACATCAAGCGCCGACCCCCTGCGATGCCCCCAAAACCCGAACGTGGCTCCGATACTCCCGTACAGGGTCGTATCGGGACTAATAATGATCACTCCGACGCGCAAGAAACAAACTCGACCTTGACCTTCTTCGGGACACGTCTGTCACCCGAAGATGCCAGATCTCGCCGAGCATTCTCTGACGTGATTCGCAACGCGATCGGGGAGTATGTTTCAATCACGGAGCTCTCGCCTGAAGATGCCGCGAAGCGCGAATGCGTAGATACGCTGAAGAGTCTGCATCGGCGTGGCCGTGTGACGTTTGACGAATACTTTTGTCAGATGGCTGCATACGGTGGGCAGCTCGAGGTGCTCAAGTGGTTGCGCGATAACACCTGCCAGTGGAACTCGGAGACCACCAGGTTGGCTGCGTACTACGGCGGGCAGCTTGAGGTGCTGAAGTTGGCGCGCGCGCACGGCTGCCCGTGGGATATGGGCACGTGTGTGAACGTGGCGGATGGCGGGCAACTCGAGGTGCTGCAGTGGGCGCACGCGAACGGCTGCCCGTGGGAGCCAGAGATGTGCACGCGTGCGGCGTGGGGGGGCACCTCGAGACGGTGCAGTGGGCACGCGGAATCCTTTGTCTGTGGAACGAGGAGAAGTGCGCTGTCGCGGCAGAGGGCGGTTACCTTGAGGTGCTCAAGTGGCGTGCGAGAACGGCTGCCACTGGAACGCGGATACGTGTTCGAGGGCGGCTTGAATGGGGCGGTTCAAGGCGCTGCGGTGGGCACGCGAGAACGGTTGTCCGCGGGAAAAGGATACTTGCACACGCACGGCGTACAGCAGGCACCTTGAGGTTCTGATGTGGGCGCGCAGGTTTGGCTGGCCGTGGGACGATACGACTTGTGCACATGCGGCGAGACAAGGACATCTCGAGACGCTCAAGTGGGCGATTGCGAACGGATTTCCGTGGAGTGATACGGCCTGTGCAACAGTAGCAGCGGAGAAAGGGCACAAGAAGGTGTCGGCGTGGCTCGCGAAGAACAGTACACTCGGTAGCATGTTCGGTGGCATGAACAAGCCAGGGCATAATGGTGAGACGCCGCTGCACACCGCAGCTCATGAGAGGCGCAAGGTTGCTATGCGAGCACTGATCAAAGCGGGCGCGGATATCAACAAGGCGCAGGATCAAGGCGCGGTACCGCTGTACATGGCTGCTCAAAACGGCAATAAGGCGGTGTTGCGGTCGCTCATACAGGCAGGCGCGGATGTAAAGAAGACAAGACATAACGGCCAGACGCCGCTTATTATCCCTGCTACTGACAGCCGCGAGGTGTTGGTGCGGACGCTCATCGAGGCGGGCGCGGACGTCAACACAAGACGCGAGAACAGCGTGACGCCTCTGTGCTGTGCAGCTTACCAGAACCACGATGTGGTGGTGCAGTCGCTGATTGAGGCAGGCGCCGACATCAACAGGGCATTTGATGGTGGCAGAACACCACTGTTCATCGCCGCTCAGAAGGGCCACAAGGTGGTGGTGCGGGTCCTGATCGAGGCGGGCGCGAGCCTCAACAAGGCGAGGGATGACGGCATGACGCCGCTGTCCGTATCAAAACACCCGCGATTGCTAAGATGATCAGAAATGCGGTCGCCGCGATAGATTAGCTCGAGGTTCGTAAGAAAAATGCCGGCGCAGCGTGATGAATAAATCGCTCCGCTCGTTAAATACCTATCTACGTTGCGTATCACAATTGAAACTCTAAATTAGAATCCCTACCGGTCCTCCACGACCTCGTCCCCTTGGTTTATAAACACTGCGGTGCGTTTCGAAACCGCGGCTTGCAGTTTCCCGCTGTTCGCTAATCTCGCAACGTCTTCCGCGACGGCCTGCTCTTCCCAGCAATCCGCGAGAACGTCGGCCCCGCCAACCGCCGGCCCTAATCGTTTGATTCGCCCTAACGATACCGCGGAGAACGGAAGGTGCGAAGGAGAGCTATTGATATTGGAGACGTATTCACTACTACCGCTTGACACAGAGTCACCCGTCACCGCCCGCACCACGTTCGGTCGAAACGAATTAATAACACTTTGCTTCGTCGCTGCCGTTTCTCTGGTTTTCATTAGTTTTTCAACCCCGCGCGTTCCAGATCCTGACGAAGAAGGCTCATTCATTTTTTCAATCTGTTTCCGCTCCGAACTCGCCATCATCTCCCTCCCCACCGCGATCGGGTCGATACCTCGGCGGATTTCGTTTGTCACCCCGACCAACTCCTCGACGGATGATTTCAACTCGCGATGCAAATCGTGCACCTTCGCGTTGCGGGCTAACTTGTCCGCGTTCGCGCTCATCAAACCGACGTAGCCTGGGTTGGGTGAGGGGGGAAAAGAGGTCAGGTGATGTGGGTGGAGGATCGAATATGTGATATATAACTTGAGAGGTGGGACCGAACATGTTTCGACGCGGTAACGAGGGGACACGCACCGACTGCTTGGCCAGCCATTCGTCCCAAGCCACGTGCTATAACTGGAATGTCTTTCGGACCGAATGCCACGGCGATGACCCCTAGGGTGACCACCACCTCTCCCATGCTGAACCCAAGCGGCATGGCGGAGGTCGGGGTGCGCGGACAAGTCAAAACTGAAACCCGCAGACCCTGGTGCCCTGAACCCGTGCGCTTGCCCCGTCGGCGCGCCACCGAGACTGTGATGACACCCGTGAAAATTCACGAAAATGAGCCGACTGTTTATTCACCGGTCAACGAGCAGATCTGGAGCACGCTCGGTCACAACGACCGGCGGTGGGGTGCATCGAGGTTTAGTCGAAGTCGTGTTTCCGTGGTGCGCAACACTACGAAAGTACGTCCACATGGCGCACGAGATGACTTTGAAGTGGCTGAAACAGCACTGCAAGGAGAACGGCGGGTACGGCACGCCGAGTTTGAACGACAAACTGTACCTCCACTTCCAAGGCTTCGATCGCATCCAGAATCTGGAGGCGTACACTGGGTTGAAGAGCTTATTTTTAGAGGGCAACGGGCTTGAGGATCTAGAGGGGTTACAGGAGTGTAAGGAATTGCGGTGCCTGTTCGCGCAGCAGAACATGATCACGTCTATCCCCGAGTCTCTGCCTGTCTCGTTATCAACGTTACACGTCTCAAACACGAATCTCAGTCGAATTGAAAACGTAGCGCGCCTCGTGGATCTGCAGACGTTACAAGCCAGCAAGTGCAAGCTAAAAACCTTGGACAGCATCACGGAGCTGAAGCACTGTGCGCAATTGAGCACCGTGGATCTGCAGCAAAACGAAATCGACGGCGACCCTGATTCTATGGTTGCTCTGTTCCAATCGATGCCAAAACTGGCGTGCCTGTACCTGCAAGGCAATCCTATTGTGTCCTCCGTGCGGCAGTACCGCAAGCGCATGATCGCGTCCGTGCCTACCCTGGCGTACCTCGACGACCGCCCTGTGTTCGAGCTGGAGCGCGTGTGCGCGGAGGCGTGGGCGGTTGGCGGTTTAGACGCGGAGAAAGCGACGAGAAAGGCGTTCAAGGATGAAGAAGAAGCAAAGCAGAAAAGGGACCACCAATATCTTGCTGATTTGAGGGAGAAGAGTAAAGCCAAACGCGACGCGCTTGCGGAGAAGGGAAAGAAAGCGTTGGCTGACCTGGGGTTGTCGGACAGCGACGGGGAGTACGAGCCTGAGGAAGAGCCGCCTGAGCTGGGCGCGGCGAGGGCGAAGCTGGCACAGTACGAAGCGCGGCCAGGGGAAGAGGAGCCGCCGGAGTTGACCGCGGCGAGAGCGGTGGCGTCGACACAAAACAAAACGGACCAAGGGGTGTCCACCCGGCCGTGGCAACCGCTGTGGGGTCCTGATAAGTCGGCTGAGAGGAACGATACAGAAACCACTGATGAGATCGGGATGCTCGCCGGGCTTTCCGACATGGCGGGGGTCGCACAGGAGAGTCAAGGGGGGCAGGGACGCGGCGGCGCCGCGGGACGAGCGGCGGAAGTTTCAAAAGCGGAGACGGACGAAAACGAAGCGCCGAGTAGTTTTGAGAAAACCACTAGTGCGCCAGTCACGGATGACACGTGCCTGGATGAGCTGGACTAATGTTGGTACTGTAAGGATGGATAGGTTTAATTGTAGCCTTGTTATAGAAAGAAATTATTTGATCGAGAGATCTCTTGAGGAGTATAGATACGTCTCATACGCCGATCACCTAACCTCTTTACAGCTTGTCCAGGATAAATTCCTGCACCTGCTTCCGAGTATCTTCCGGTGAGGTTACAGTGTGCCCGATGGTCCGTTCGCTTTCAAAAATCTCGTGATCGTTCCCCCCCTTATACGTCTTGTCCCCGAAGAAGTGAATGTCGTCGAAATCGTCCGTAACGAACTGGAGGCAGTACGTTTTGTCCCACCCTCTTGGGAACACGTCAAATGAGATTTGGCCGCCGATTGAGTAAGTTAAATCGTACTCCTCGAACTGAGTTTGCAGAACCTTTACCATCTTCTCCCGGACGCCGGCTTTTTTGTCGTACTGCTCGAACTCGTCGCGTTCCTCCTGACTGCAGTTCCGGCCAATCGGCGAGACATTCAACATGCCGTTCCTGAACTCGATGAACGTTCCTCTTTTGATCGGGATATCCAAGTTCGCGATGTAAATCAACACGAAGTTCAGCAACTTTTGTAACTTTTCCTCACCCAAGTGGTCCTTGAACGACGTGGCTTTTAACAACGTGCCCTTCTTGAACGCCATCAAGCCGTTCTCGGAGAAAAGGTAGTCGTACTCCTTGTCAGCTTCGTCGCCGAGCTGTTCCCTGATCTTCACCAGGTCGCTGCCGCCCACGATACCGACGGTTACTTTCTGTGATTGATTGGATGATGAGCGGAAACGAGATGGTCAGGACGATGGATCGGTACACGCACAGCTGTGTGTCACACATAGTGCGCGGTTGTGGTGCCCTCACTTCAGACGATATGTCACCGCATGAACGTCGTGAAGACGAGAGTGTCGTGGGTTGGGTCGTATAGCTGTCCGCCGGAAGACGGTCCCTCGGAAAAACAAATCGGTTGGGTGCCCAACCGGGACGCGTCCCCAAAGATCGGGGCCGCGGGTTTTGTGTTGGGCGTCTCTGTACCGTGACCCCTCACGCACCTCCTGCAAGTCCTTCATGAACTTGAGCATCGTCTCATCGGCTTTCTGGGAGTAGTGTGGGATGATATGGGTGGGAAGGGGGTCGGGTTAGGATCAGTACGTGGTGGGGACGCGTAGGGATGCGCGATCGTGCGCATTCGTGTCGTAGTGAAAAACGTCGTTTCACGTTTCGATGATGGGCGATGTCCCGCACGACTCTTCATACATGACCCTCATCCAGCCGTACCTTTCTCGGAATGGTAAGGGTACCGTCCACATCGAACAAAGCGAGGGTCTTCCCGGTCTTCTGGCGCTTCGCCATGGTACGAAGGAAGCTGTGTTGATGCGATGCAAAAGTGAAGCGTAGTAGAGGGGGCTTGTTGGAGCGTCCGAGCAGCGCAGACAGGACCGTCGCTTTTCACGATTCACAGATCCCCATCATCCCAGCTCATCCCTCAGCGCCACGAATATGCCAAAAAAGGAGACTACAACTCTGTGCGACATCTCCCAACCGCCGCGGTTGGATGAGGAAAAGCGTGCTCATTTTTTGTTGGATTCCAGACTGACCGCTCATACATGTCCTGCGCATCGCAACTGCATTTCGCTCCGCAAAGAGCTCCTCACATACTTCGTCGCACCCGACGTACCGCACCTATCCGATCCTCTCCTTCCTCAAACATGAGCATCCAGGAGTACATTGAGGAACACGCCCTCGGGAAGAAGGTCGAGGACGTGATCAACGCCGCGGTCAAGGCCAAAGCGGCTGAGCCCATCTCGTTCATGGTAGGTGCAATCACGGCAAATATCCGGCAAATCGGACGCTTCCGAAAGCGACGATTGAGTCGGTTCGATGGGTGGGTGGGGGGGGTGACGTGGGTGATCGTCTGGGCTCTTGTCTGCACATATGTTACCTATGGTACCTAGTGTGTTCGAAACCTAAGAGAATATTCATCGTCACCACTCGCGCCGCCCTTGGAGCCTATCCTCCGGACCTGCTCCGACGATCGGTCGAACTCTTTTCGCAAAAAGATAATGCTTCTGCCGATGCCGAAACTGACGCCTCTTCCGTGTCCTCCACCCACCCATCCAACAGGCTGAGTACTTGAAGAAGCAAACCCCCGCCGCGATTACCAAGATCGTGGGCAGGCAAATCTTCGACTCCCGCGGTAACCCCACCGTCGAGGCGGACGTCTACACGCACAAGGGCATGTTCCGCGCTATGACCCCCTCCGGCGCCTCCACCGGCATTCACGAAGCCGTCGAGCTTCGGGACGGAGACAAGGCCAAGTAAGTTTCTTGAGTTTAGGCTCCGGGTGCATGTCACCCAGGATCCCATCCTCTTCCCTCCCACAGCGCACTCCAATCCCTAACTCGCCAGACACACGAGGCTTCGTTTCCGGAGCCGATCCATCCGCGTCAAATTGGGCACGCGTTTTAGAGGGCGTTTCGTGATGTGAATTTGTTCTTTTCATGTCAATCTGTCCAGTGGAACCATACTGACCTCTTAAAACCTAATCCCCCTCCCTCTAACACCCCAAGGTGGATGGGCAAAGGCGTGACTAAGGCTGTTGAGAACGTCAACACAATCATCGCCCCCGCGTTGATCGGCAAGGACCCTACGGACCAAAAGGCGATTGACGACTTAATGATTGAGCTGGACGGCACGAAGAACAAAGGCAAGCTCGGGGCGAACGCTATTTTGGCTGTCTCCATGGCTGTCAGCAAAGCGGGCGCCGCGGAGAAGGGCGTCCCCCTGTACAAGCACATCGCGGACCTCGCGGGTAACGGCAAGCTCGTGCTCCCCGTCCCTGCATTCAACGTGATCAACGGCGGCTCGCACGCGGGGAACAAGCTCGCCATGCAGGAGTTCATGATCCTCCCGGTTGGAGCGAGCACGTTCGCGGAAGCCATGCGCATGGGATCCGAGGTGTACCACAACCTGAAAACCGTGATTAAGGCTAAGTATGGCCAGGACGCGTGCAACGTCGGGGACGAAGGCGGGTTCGCACCCAACATCCAGGAAAACAAGGAAGGCCTTGAGTTGTTAAAGGAAGCGATTGAAAAAGCCGGGTACACGGGCAAGATCAAAATCGGCATGGACGTCGCCGCTGCCGAGTTCTACACCGAGGACAAGATGTACGACCTCGATTTCAAAACCGAAAACAACGACGGATCCCTAAAAAAGACCGGCGAGGAGATGATCGAGATGTACAAGGAGTTCTGCGCCGAGTACCCCATCGTGTCCATCGAAGACCCGTTCGACCAGGATGACTTCGAAAACACCGGCATCCTCACGGGCGCCGGGGTGTGCCAAGTCGTCGGCGACGACCTTCTCGTCACCAACCCCGAACGCGTCGCCACCGCGATTGAAGCGAAAGCGTGCAACGCCCTACTTCTGAAGGTGAACCAGATCGGCTCCATCTCGGAAGCCATTGAAGCCGTCAGGATGTCCAAGAAAGCGGGGTGGGGTGTCATGGCGTCGCACCGCTCTGGCGAGACGGAAGATTCCTACATCGCGGATCTCGCCGTCGGCCTCGCCACTGGGCAAATCAAAACCGGCGCGCCATGCCGCTCAGAGCGCCTCTCGAAGTACAACCAGCTGCTGCGCATTGAGGAAGAGCTCGGCGCCGATGCCGTGTACGCGGGTGAGGGCTACCGCCACATCGGATGGTAATCAGTTAGATGGTACTCAGCGGTGTTTTTCTGCGAATAGAGAAACAATCAAATCAGAGAGAGACAATAAACGAAAACAAAAGTGCGGGTGTCAAGAGTTGAGCCCGAGGTGATACGCGCGTGACGGTCCGTCAACGCCACTGCGACATTCATATTACGCGAGTCACAAAACAAAACAAACAAATGAGTTATATCTCTTCGCCGTGCCTAACTCAGCTCTGCCCATTTCTCCTTTCTCAGTGCCTCGTCATTTCCAAGAACTGCCGCCCAGAAAAGAACTCGTGGTCCTCGCGTCTCGCCAACGAAACGTCACACGCACAGTCGCCCCCGGACGCCTCGTGGTCGACATGCGGCACCGCGAGGTTTCTGGGTCGTCAACACTTCTTCGTTCAGAGTACAGGCGCAACTACGACCGCTCGTTCGTCGTTCGCCGCGCGTCTCCAGCGCGTCACGACGACACGACCCGCGACGGTTCGTGTGACCTCATCTCCGAGATCCGCGATGACCGGGTTAGCGAACGCGCTGGCGTGACCGCCCAAACGGAGGCACCACACCAAGGGTCATACCCGGATGATGCACCCTCGCCCGTTGGTAGACACACAGACAGCTCAACGACCACGAGTACAGGCCCGCGTATTTCGGACCAGGACACGGCTAACCTCGAGGTGGTCGCCGCAGCGGAGTGGGATTGGTACTGGGAGGATTTGCACCGCCGGAGCCGAATCGGGATGCGGGACGCATCGCGGAGGGTGAGTGGTTTTTTAGGGGTCCACGATTCGAGACCGCCGGTGCCTGGACTGATAAACGCGTGGGGACGACGGTACTCCGATGATTCACGTGAACAAACATCGCCGTTCGAGTTGGAACGAACACGAGCGAGACGCGGAACGCCGTCGCGAGAACAGTTTTTTGTTTTCGGCGACCGGCGAGAGTACGACAATCCGATATATGATGACTTGGAGTCGTCCCCAATCGTTTGTCCGAAAGCAACTGGGGTGTCTCCAAGGACCCTGTCTTCCATACCGTCAGTGCTCTATTCGGATCGTCATACTTGTGACGCCAAACAGTGTGCGAAATCCGCAAACGACGACTCCGGGTTGGGCGCCGAGTGCGCCGTGTGCCTTGTTGATTTTTTGCCAAATGAGATTGTCGCGAAGCTTCCATCGTGTCGCCACTTGTTCCACAGGAAGTGCGTGTTCAAGTGGCTGGAGGGAAGCGAGGAGTGCCCAAAGTGCCGGACAGTAGTGGTCGGGATGGAGGAAGGTGCAGAGGTAGAGTCGGAGGAAGAGGATTTAGCATCAGAAGAAGCGCAGAAGTGGAGTGCCAATGAGACTTTTGGCCAGGGTGTGATTTTCGCATGAACTACATTATCTCTCATAGTTCAGGCCAGGGTAATTTCGCCTTCGCCGAGACGGGTGCGTTTGTTGAGTTAAAATGAAGGGCCCATCTTCGGCATCGTGCAGTCTATGTAGCAGTCGGGAGGCGTACAGGCAAATAGTTAGATTTTTAACAGTCCAAGGCGTTTTCCGTGCATCTCTCAGTTTCCCAGTTTCCCAGTTCCCGGCAGCCACAGAAGGAAGACGAAGAGCCGATATTTGACGTTCCCGCACTTTCTGGGAACGCACGAAAACGCGCGTGCTCCCTCGGCCGTGCCAAACCACGACGCGCGGAGACGCACGACGCTTCTCGCGTCGCACACTCGCAAAGGACATCTCGCGCATGCTCGCGGTTCGCACGAGGGGTCCAGTCACCACGACCGCGGTCTGCGACGCACGCGCGTGCATTCCAAAAACGTCGTTTCACTTTATGACGCGCTCGCAATGCGAAGCCGACCAGGCGGGTTGCCCCTCGGTGTGCGTCGTGCGTCTAGACGAGGGTACTTCGTTTTCGCGGGTCGAGTGCCAACCAAACGCCACGTCATTCGCGCACCCTGACACCCCTGTGAACGACGTGGAGCCGGTGTTGAGCCAGACACGGGACGGAGCACAACTAGATGCGAGAGCACAACTTACGATGCTTGTTTCCGAGGCGTGGCGCTTGAGTGAGGTAACAAATGGAAAGAACAGGGCAACGCTTCCCGAGCTGTACCTCGCTTACTTGGAACACACGGGTGAGGAGCTGCGTTGTGCGATGCTACGTGTGATAAACGAACCGTTGAATAACCCGAACCGTCACACAGTCATGGATTTGATACAGAAAACGCTCGGCGACGTGGTGCGGGTGACAAGGGCGTCCAAAGCCGGACGGTTCGGTGAGGCTCTTTTCTTCGTCACCCGAGTCGGCGTCAAGCGGAAGCGCGAGGAGGATACCTTCCCAACAGGAATACCGACAGGAATACCAACCGTCACCAATACCCCCTTGAGTCCCTCACGAACACCTCAAATTACCAACAGTAACCGTATAATGTCCCCGAAACCTATAAGGACAAGACCTTCCGTGCATTTTCAGGAGCTCGAGTTTCTCGGGCAAAAAATGGGCGAGCTGCACTCCGACGCCTCCGCGTTCGGATCCTGCCAGTCCCTGACCACCCTGAGATGAGAAGTATGTATGTATATAATCCGAAAGGATCGCACGTGACGTAGCACGTCAAAACTTGTTATACAGAGACAAACGCGTAGAAGTGTAATTAATATCAGCGCCCGCGAAATGTCGTTCATCTGCAGACTGTTACTGAGCAGCTTGACAATATTCCAATTTTGTCAATTCTGTCGTTCCGAGTGTTTGTCGTCAAAATTGTCGTCAACGCGGCGGGCGTGTCATAGTGGTCGCGCCTGTGAGGGGTCACGGTGGGTCTCGTCGCGATGCGTGGCAACGGCGACGTGCCCCACGTGGTGGAGATGGTGGACGTGGGTGTTGTCACCGACGTCGGGTCACACCACGCGCGGAACCCCAATCCTTTGTCGACTTCGTACGCGCAGTCGAATTTGGCGTTCCGAGACGTTCGATTCGAGATTTCCGTGCGCAAGGGCCGGGGCATCAAGAGCGGTGAGAAAGTGCGGCAGGTGATTCTCGCGCCAATCAGCGGTGCGTTCGACGCGGGTCATATGATCGCGCTGATCGGCCCGTCAGGGTGCGGGAAGACCACTTTGCTTGACATAATAGCGGGCAAGAAAACCGCGCCGTACGACGGGGAGGTTTTTCTCAATGGCCGGCCTCGGGACAAGCTGTACAGTAGGGTAACGAGTTACGTCCCGCAGCAAGACGTGACGCCTTCGTACTGTACCGTGAGTGAGGTTGTGGAGTTCAACCACCGTTTGCGGGTGGACCTTGGGGACTCGCCAGGGGAGACGAACGAAAGGAGGCGGATATGCGATGAAGTGCTTGGCAATTTCGGATTGTTATCAGTCAAAGATCAGCTGATTGGGGATGCATACATTCGCGGCATCTCTGGTGGCCAGAAACGACGCACGACTTTAGCCAGAGGGTTCATAGGAGGCGCGCAGATCGTGTTCGCGGATGAGCCCACGTCTGGTTTGTCCGCCACGGATGCTGAATTGTGCGTTAGAGCGATGCGCACCGCATCCGAATCTAAAGGCGTAACCTTTGTTGTCGTGATTCACCAGCCCAGAGTAGAGGTTGCCGCGATGTTCGACCACCTTTTGCTCATGACGAGTTCACCAGGCCGGGTGGTGTACAACGGGCCGTTCAAAGATGCGGCGGGTTATTTTACGGCAGCTGGTCACTCCCCAGGAAAGGTCGTCAACCCCACGGATTACTTCCTAGATGTGATAACGCCCGACATCGCGGGCAACGCCGCTGATGCGATGGTGGAGTTGTATTTGAACGGACAGGCGAAGGAAGTGGAATTAGCAGTCCAAAAGCACATAGAAACAGGAGGCAAATCCCCAATCGAGACCCTCATCTCCGCAGGCCCGCCGTTAAAAGTGGGAAACGGCCACATCGGCATCCACTCAGTGAGCTTCAAGACACAAATCAAAACGCTCACGAAAAGGAGGTTGACTTTGACTTTACGAGACACGCGGCAGTTAAAGACTCGGTTCACTATGGCCAGTCTTCAGGGTTTAATTGTGGGTTTGGCGTTTTTAGATATCGGCAAAAAACTCCCAGTCCAGCAACTCTCCTTCCTGTTCATGTTGTTACAGATAGGCGCGCTGTCGAACATGGCGGTTATGCCCGAGATGATCGCCCAGCGTCTTGTGTTCAAGTTTGAGAATTCAGATGGATTATATAGTACCGCCGCTGCGGTGGTAGTCGACACGATAGTGAACAACTCCCTCGCCGTCACAGGTAACTTGGTCACGACTATTATCATGTTCTCGTTGTCTGGATTAAGCTGGTCGTCCTTCGGTATGCTTTATTTCTGGTCCCTGATTTACTTCGTGGTGATGGTGAATTACTTTAAAATCATAGGCGCGGTGGCCCCGACGCACGCTGAGTCGCTTCAAGTCGCGATGCCTGGCCTGATGCTGTTCATTTTATTTAATAACTTTTTTGTCAATCAGGCGACAGCACCGCTGTTCATGCGGTGGGCGCTGTATGTGTCACCCATGGCGTGGACCACGGAGCAAATAATAACCGGTCTCTACCCGGACAACGAGGATTTGAAAATCTTCTACGGGTACGACGATAGCGGGGGGCAAACCGCGACGGCGCTGGGCGTGTTAGTCGGAGAAGCCGTGCTGTTTCAGTGCATATCCCTGGTGTGTTTGGCCAGGATGAACAATATACAAAGATAGTGGTGAAGGGCGTGTATTTAGGGAGGGCTGTACAAGTATATATGATCATATAGTCTGATGATTGTAGTTGAA
>MDSY01116818.1_pt1 | contig 17758 bp, 25 predicted proteins | sample 811131 | NCBI WGS metagenome assembly MDSY01 (sample SAMN05326643, study PRJNA326480) | marine metagenome | isolation source: seawater | place: Atlantic Ocean: South West | collected 2010
AAATATATTTGTAATTTCCTAAGGTGAATGACGGGAATTGAACCCGCGAATGCTGGAACCACAACCCAGTGCCGTAACCACTTGGCGACATCCACCACAAAATAAATTATACTCTAAAATTAAAGAGTTTGAAAGTAATAGGAATTAAAAAAGTAAATAAAAAATGAATTTTACAATTAATTTTTATCTTAATGCTAAAAAGTACAAACTAAAAATAAGAAAGCGTATAACAGTTCAACAAATTATTAGTATATTATACGGTAAAACCCAAGGTGTTGTGTTAGAGTACAATAAAGATATTGTAAACATAAATGTTTGGAATAAGATCTATCTTAAATCAAATGATAATCTAGAGATATTAACTATTGTTGGTGGAGGGTAATAAAAGCGGGTAACGCGATTCGAACGCGCGACATCGACCTTGGCAAGGTCGCGCTCTACCACTGAGCTATACCCGCATGGACCATATAATAACAAAAAACACTTTACTTGACAAGAAGTTTACAATTAAATAATTTTAGTGAAAAAAGACTTTATGAAAAATTTGTTTGATTCAAATTCAGACTTTAAACAACAATGGTCAAAAATAGTCATAAAAACAATTGCAACAACTTTTGAACAATTGCAAAGTTACTTTCTTTTTATATTATTACAATTTGTAACAAATTATGAAGGAATTATAGCTGTTATCTATACAATTATAGTAACCATAGGTATAAAAGCAGGGGTAATGCTCGGAAGTTTCTTTTGTATTGATCAAATAGAAACTTTTTTAAGAAAAAATTTCGGTATTCCACCTAGATCCATTTATAGTATGACATGGGTTGATCGTGGTTTTGCATTTTTAGCGGCTGTTTGGGCAATGGGTGAATTATTCACTTTCAATCCAATGGTGGTTATGGATTTCCAATTTTTACAAGACATTGACCGAAATTTTTTACGGGGTATTGGATTTTTCATTAATTTACATCCATTAAATAGTACAATTGTTAGCTTCATTATTTTTCGAGAAGTTGTCCGACGACGTGGTCCAGATACGCAATGGTTCGGCGACACCAAAAAATTCTGGATCAAAAACGTTGTAAGATACCATTGGTGTTTTGCTTTTTGTATAAATACTGTTGTACAAATCTATATGTATTGTACATATAAATTTCTTATACCACAAGGAATGTCGGCAGAACAACAAGAAATAGCTGCGGTTTCCTTCTTCTTTTTAATAGCAGGTGTAATAACGTACTCTGGGGTCTGTGCATTATTCGGTTTGCGCTCGAAACTCCCTTTATTTCATGGTGCCTGCACATTACATGTAGGTAAATTAAAAGATTCATCTAACGATTAATAAATAAAAAGATGTCCTGTAAATTGACGAAATTTTCGAATATTGATTAAATATCTCATATAAATATATATTCCTAAACAATAATCAAACAGCATATGTCACGCTATCGAGGACCTAAAATTAGAATCGTACGTCGATTAGGTGAATTGCCGGGTTTAACTACAAAAACGACAACTCGAGAAACATTGCCGGGTCAACATAAAAAAGTAAGGGGTAAACAGAGCAATGTTTCAAGCTATTCAATACGATTGCAAGAAAAACAAAAATTACGTTACAACTATGGTTTAACAGAAAAACAGATGTTAAGTTATGTAAAAGAAGCCCGACGATTAAAAGGTTCCACTGGTTCTGTTCTTATACAATTACTTGAAATGCGACTGGATAATATCGTTTATCGTTTAGGTATTGGCAACACAATTCCAGCGAGTCGGCAAATAGTAAATCATGGACATATTTATGTTAATAATAAAAAAGTAACTATTCCAAGCTTTCAATGTTCACCCAATGATACGATCGAGATCCGAAACAAACAAAATTCAAAAAAATTAGCAGAACGATTTTTAGAACAACCAAGTTACAATACAATTCCTCATTATTTAGAATTTGAGAAAGAAACTTTAAAAGGAAAAGTAAAACGGCTTGCCGAGAATACTGAAACAAACTTGCAGATAAATGAACTTTTAATCGTTGAATACTATTCACGTAGATAAACCTATATATAATTTATTTTGATAAATTATATGATGAGAAAAAACTGAGGCGGGAGGATTTGAACCTACGAATGGCGGAGTCAAAGTCCGCTGCCTTACCGCTTGGCGACGCCCCATTTGATGTAAATTATATGTAAAGTGAATAAATCTGTCAATCTTAGTTAAAATATTATGACGGGTATGGGCAAGAAGGGATTCGAACCCCTGACACCGTGGTTCGTAGCCACGTGCTCTAGTCCACTGAGCTACAAGCCCGTAGTAAATATATAACATATAATTATAATACCGTAAAGGATTTATATAAGAAAGTAGTTTTTTTTACTTAAAGATTTACTAAATATAATTATTAAAATATATTATCAACAAAAGCGTCCTTAGTTCAGTTGGTAGAACGTAGGTTTCCAAAACCTAATGTCGAGGGTTCAAGTCCTTCAGGACGCGCAAATAAAGATAAACCGTGATTTAAAACTATTCTTAAATTAAAAAGCAAAAGTAAATATTAATTAAAAATAATCCTTTCGAATGCCAAAAAAAATTGTTGCACTTATCAAACTTGCTTTACCTGCGGGGAAAGCAACACCCGCACCACCTGTAGGACCAGCACTGGGACAGCATGGCTTAAATATTATGAATTTTTGTAAAGAATATAATGCAAAAACAGCAGATAAAGGGGATTTAATTATTCCTGTTGAAATTTCAGCTTTTGAAGATCGAAGTTTTTCATTTGTTTTAAAAACACCTCCCGCTTCGGTATTATTAGCAAAAGCTGCAAAAATAAAGAAAGGGTCTGGTGAACCAAATAAAATAAATGTAGGGTCAATTACGCAAGAGCAATTGGAAGAAATTGCAAAAATAAAATTACCAGACTTAAATGCAACAAAACTTTCAAGCGCCATAAAAATTGTTGCCGGTACAGCTAAAAATATGGGAATACTAATTGCAAAATAATTCTAAAAACAAACATGTCAAATTTATCAAAACGTACAAAATACACACGGAATTTAATTATAAAATCCACATATACACTGGAAGAAAGTATAAAAATTTTAAAACAAACTTCGACAGCTAAATTTATTGAAAGTGCCGAAGCACATTTTTGTTTAAATATTGATACGAAATATAGCGATCAACAATTACGAACAACAATAACATTGCCACGAGGTACGGGAAAAGAAATTCGAATCGCTGTATTAAGTACGGATTCGACAAATTCAAAAGAGATTTTAGATGCAGGAGCTACAGTTGTCGGATCCAATGAATTAATTGAAGAAATATCAGTCGGAAATATCGACTTCGATTTATTATTAACAACACCTGAAATGATGCCGCATTTAACAAAATTAGGAAAAATTTTAGGGCCTCGTGGCTTAATGCCATCAACAAAAGCTGGAACAGTAACAACAAATATTCAAAAAACTTTAAAAGAATTTAAAGCAGGTAAAATTGAATGTCGGGCCGATAAAACAGGTGTAGTACATATTTTATTTGGCAAAATGAATTTTACAGAAGAAGCGCTTTCAGAAAATTTGCGTTCTGTTTGTAATTCCATTCAATCCAATAAACCAACTGGCGTAAAAGGTAGATATTTAAAAACGTTTAAAATTTGTACCACTATGGGACCAAGTATTAATATTGATTGTAATACGTTAATTTAATTATTTAGGGAAGAGTATTAATACCTTTCCCCTAAATAAATTAACATATTAAAAAAGTCCTAAAGTTACCGCTTTGTCTATGGGTAAACAGGCACCCGCACCAAACCAAATAGCAAAAATTGTTCCAACAAAAAAAACAGTCATTGCTACCGGCCGACGAAAAGGGTTTTGGAATTTATTTACATTCTCGAAAAAAGGAACCGTAATTAAACCAGCGGGCACAGCGGCCATCGCTGCAATTCCTAATAGTTTATTTGGTAGAACTCGCAAAATATTAAAAGTTGGGAAAAGATACCATTCAGGTAAAATTTCTAACGGTGTTGCAAATGGATCGGCAGGTTCACCAACTGCGTACGGTTCTAATACTCCAAGACCTACTAAAATCGCAATAGTCCCCAAAATAACAACAGGGAATATATATAATAAATCATTCGGCCACGCAGGTTCACCATAATAATTATGGCCCATACCTTTAGCCAACTTTGCACGTAATTTTGGATCACTTAAATCCGGCTTTTTAATAATAGTCATAGTATATTAATTACATTACTTTGATAATTGTATTTATAGCGGCCCAGAAATACCTTGTTGGCGAATCATTAAAAAATGCGTTAGCATTAATGCGGCAGCAGCTACAGGTAAAACAAATGTATGTGCACTATAAAAACGTGTTAAAGTTCCTTGGCCAACACTTACGCCACCACGTAATAAACTCACAATCAGTGGCCCGACAACAGGAATAGCTTCTGGAACCCCAGTTACGATTTTACAAGCCCAAAAACCAACTTGATCCCATGGTAAAGAATACCCTGTTACACCAAATGAGGCAGTAACAACCCCCAAAAGACAACCTGTTACCCAAGTAAGTTCGCGAGGTTTTTTAAAACCACCTGTTAAATAGACACGAAAAACGTGTAAAATCAACATAAGGACCATCATACTTGCTGACCATCTATGAATTGAACGAATTAACCAACCAAAATTTACTTCAGTCATGATATATTCCACCGATGCAAAAGCATCAGAAACTGTTGGACGATAATAAAAAGTCATGGCAAAACCTGTTGCAACTTGTACTAAAAAACAAGTAAGTACGATACCCCCAAAACAATAAAAAATATTTACATGCGGAGGAACATATTTACTTGTAATATCATCAGCAATAGACTGAATCTCTAATCTTTCCTCAAACCAGTCGTATACTTTACTCATAAAGGTTCTTTTTAGTTTTTATGACAGTTAGGCAAATATAAACATTATTATTCTAAAATATTATTATAGTTCGGTATTGAAAAAAAATGAAAATAAGGGCTATGTTTAAATATTAAATGTATCAAAATCTTGTATTTCTTGTTACAATTATATTATTGTTTGATTCTTCATAAATTAGAAATTGCCCTTTCTAAATAGGAAGTACCATTAACAAATAATTGTTAGTATAAAAAGGTAGCAATGACTGTTTTATACAAATAAGGCATATTATTTTAATAATTAAGAAAAACTAATAATTATATCTTTATTAATAAACCAATAAGTAATCATGGCAGTTCAAAATAATCAAAAATCTTATACTTGTGTCCTGATTTTTAAGGAAATGACCAATAAAACAAATTTTCAATTAATTGCCTTTAGCTATGCCCAATTTTTAAAAAAACTGGGGGCCCTAAATATTAGCGCAAATGCAAAAAATTCGTATGAATTAACGTACCCTATTCAAAAATCAACAAATGTAAAATTTATCGAATTCTCTTTCTTTATTATACCGGAAGCAATAGAAACATTTCTACAAAAATTACGTTTGGATGAATTATTAATCCGTTTCTTTTTAACTAAAAACGAAGATTAAATTGACATTTAAAATTATTTCCCGTAGCATATGTATAAAATTGATATCCTCGATAGCTCAGTGGTAGAGCAATCGGCTGTTAACCGATTGGTCGTAGGTTCAAATCCTACTCGGGGAGATTTAATGATATACAAACCAAACTTTTATAAATACAATACTAATAATTGAATTTATTTTAAAACGAAAAAATTTATGACAAAACGAACATTTGGTGGAACAAGACGTAAAGCAATAAAAGTAATAGGTTTCAGAACACGTATGGATACAACAAAAGGGCGTAAAGTTTTATCAAACCGACGAAAAAAAGGACGTAAAATATTAACAATTTTAAAAAGAATAAAATAATAACTATAATCAATGAAAGTTAATTCCCACGTTTCACAACCCTAGTTTAACGCCGTAAAAACTTATGACCTTTATAGAAGACTTTAATCTACTACTCAAAGCACGTTATTCGTTAATATATATTGCAACAACCGAAGAGGATAGACTTGAATATACAATACGCAATTGTATAAAATTAGGAAAAAGGCGGGCAGTTTATAGTTGGGACTTTATTGACGGATTTTTAAACACACCAAATAATAAAGAAATTGGGAAACGAAACCCATTACAAGCTCTGGAATTTATCGAAAAATTAACAATTGATAATCCAGCTCTCTTTCTTTTAAAAGATTTTAATAAATTTTTTAATGATATTACAGTTGCCCGTAAACTACGAAATTTATCACGTTTATTAAAAACTCAACCAAAAACAATAATTATAATAGCTCCCGAAATTATAATTCCCGAAGATATCCGAGAATTGGTTACAGTTTTAGAATTTAATTTACCGGATGTAAATGAGATTCGTCAAGAACTGAACCGTTTATTAAGGTTATTAGAACAAAACCTCGAAAAAAAGGATTTAGATAGTTTAGTAAGGTCGTGTCAAGGACTTTCTATAGAAAGAATACGCCGGGTTTTGTCGAAAATTATAGCGAATAATCAAATTATAGATAGTTCAAGCATCTCCATAATATTAAATGAAAAACAGCAAATTATAAATCAGACTCAAATTCTTGAATTTTGTTCAACTTCTCAAACATTAGATGATATCGGTGGTTTGGATAATTTAAAAATATGGTTGAACCAACGCTCAAATTCATTTTCTGAAAAAGCCGCTAGTTATGGGTTACCCGTACCGCGCGGGCTTTTATTAGTCGGGGTCCAAGGTACAGGCAAATCATTAACTGCAAAAGCCATAGCCCATGATTGGCAATTACCACTTTTACGATTAGATTTTGGAAGATTATTTGCAGGGATTGTTGGTGAATCAGAATCACGTGTTCGAGAAATGATTCGGGTTGCTGAAGCATTAGCACCATGTATTGTATGGATTGACGAAATTGATAAATCTTTTAACCAAAATGAAACAAAAGGAGACAGTGGTACAACAAATCGTGTCCTAGCTACTTTTTTAACATGGTTATCCGAAAAAACCTCACAAGTTTTTGTTGTAGCTACGGCCAATAATTTTGAAGTTTTGCCATTGGAATTAATTCGAAAAGGGCGATTCGATGAAATATTTTTTGTTGGGTTACCTATTGAAACGGAGAGAAGAAAAATTTTCCAAGTTATACTTTCACAAATTCGTCCCGATAACACGAATAATTTTGATATTCAAAAATTAAGTCAAAAATCAACTGATTTTTCAGGAGCCGAAATTTTTCAAGCTATTATTGAGGGTATGTATATTGCTTTTAATGAAAATCGAGAATTTACAACAAATGATATTATAAAAGGATTAATCGACATTATTCCATTAGCACAATTGGAAAGTAAACAAATACAAGCATTACAACAATGGGCATCATCGGGTCGAATCCGAGCAGCATCTTCTAATTTTTAATATAATATGAAATTACGGTACCTACTTGTCAAATACCTGGCAAACTTACAATTTGCCGTTGTTTTATTACTTACCATTGCAAGTTTTAGTATAATTGGATCTATTATTGAACAAGACCAACCCCTTGATTTTTATATAAAAACTTATCAACAACCTTGGTTTGGCATATTTACAACTCAAATAATTATTAAATTTGGGTTTGATCATATTTTCCGAACTTGGTGGTTTATAAGTCTTTTGATATTATTTGGTACAAGTTTAATATGTTGTACATTTTTGCAACAACTACCTATATTGAAAAGTTCTCAAAACTTTAAATTTTATACTGACAATCAAAAAATTACGAGATTACCTTTTAATACAAAAACCCGTTTAACAACAAACGGAAGTTTAATTACATCTTTAAAAAACAAGGAGTATCAAATTTTTCAAGGCGATGCAGGAATCTATGCACATAAAGGTATAATTGGACGAATTTCGCCTATTGTTGTTCATTTCAGTATGGTTTTAATTCTATTTGGAACAATTCTTGCCTCCACTTCCGGATTTATTGCCCAAGAATTTATTCCGAAAAACGAAATTTTTTATATTCAAAATATTTTAAACAATAATATTAATACTTCCGTACCTCAACTTTCTGGCCGGGTTAACGATTTTTGGATTACATACACTGATGAACAAGAAATAAAACAATACTATACAGATTTATCTTTGCTCGATAATAATGGTAATGAAATAAAACGCGAGACAATTTACGTAAATCATCCCCTACGTTATAAAGGTTTAACATTTTATCAAACTGATTGGACAATTATAGGAATTCGTTTTCAATCATTGAATTCTAAATTCTATCAAATTCCCATTTTTAACCCAACCAAAAATATTTGGTTATCTTGGTTACCCAATACTGCACAGAACGAAATTTTTGGACAGCAACAATCCGGATATACTATCGTAAATACTACATTACGTGGGGGAAATTCAGTATACGACCAAACTGGGAAGTTTGTAGGAGAAGGAGAAATAAATGAAGGCCAGATATTTAAAAATGAAATGATCTTTTGTGATTATATTACTGCAACAGGTATACAAATAAAATCTGATCCTGGTATCCCACTAATTTATATGGGATTTTTCCTATTATTATTAAGTGTTATTTCGAGCTACCTTTCCTACTCCCAAGTTTGGTTAACACAAAAGAAAAATAAAACTTTTTTAGGTGGAACTACAAACCGTTCAAAAATTAAATTTGAATTTGAAATGCTTAATTTTGTTTTGCAATTTCAAAAAATCTAAAAATTGCGGACGGAGAGACTCGAACTCTCACAAGATAATCTCACCAGAGCCTAAATCTGGCGCGTCTACCAATTCCGCCACGTCCGCATAACCCATATTATACATAAATTTTACGTTTTGTCTAAAATAATAGTAATCATTAAAATGAACCGTAATTATCTTCCTTACACACTCGAACAACTAGTTATTTTACGCGCAATTGTTAACGATGGAAGTTTCAAAAATGCTGCACGAAGTTTATTTTTAACCCAACCCGCGATTAGTTTGCAGATACAGAATTTAGAAAAACAACTAAAAACAACTTTATTTGACCGAACTAAAAAACAAATTGAACTGACAGAGTCAGGAAATTTACTGGTACGTTATAGTAATAGAATTTTAGCTTTATGTGAAGAAAGTTCACGAGCATTAGATGATTTAAGTGAGTTAAAAAGTGGAAAATTAATTTTAGGAGCGAGTCAAACAACTGGCACTTATTTAATGCCTAAAATTATCGGTTTATTTCGCCAAAAATATCCAAATATTAATGTGCAATTAAATGTTGACTCAACTCGTAAAATTGCTTGGAATATCATGAATAGACAAATAGATTTAGGTATTGTCGGGGGTGAAATACCCAAAGAATTACGAAAAATTCTTGATATAACACCATATGTTGAAGATGAATTAGCTTTAATTGTTCCTCGTTCACACCCGTTTGTTCAAGTCGGAAGCATAAAAAAAGAAGAATTATATAATTTGAAATTTATTACATTAGATCCTTATTCGACAATTCGAACCGTTGTTGACGAAACTTTATCAAAAAACGGAATCGATGTAACACGATTGGAAATTGAAATGGAATTAAATTCAATAGAAGCAATAAAAAACGCGGTTCAATCTAGTCTTGGGGCTGCTTTTGTTTCTGTATCTGCTATTACTAAAGAATTAGAATTAGGTCTTTTAAGTTGGGTTAAAATTGAAGATGTTAAAATAAATCGAATGTTATGTATTATTCTAAACCCAAATCGCTATAAATCGAAAGCTTCCGAAAATTTCACAAATGAAATACTTATGTTATTTTAAGTCCACTATAAAAAAATTTTATTTTTTAATACCGTGTTATAAATTGACTCCAGAGTCAATTAGCTTTACTGTATGGATAGTACCGTTTTTAAAAATAATTAAAAATGAAATACGCTGTTATCGAAATCGGTGGAAAACAATTACTTGTTGAAGAGGGTAAATACTACGCTATTAATCGTTTACCTCAAAAAGCAGGAAGCTCTTTAGTATTACAACGGGTTTTACTTTGTAATGATAAAGGTCGTAGATTTGTGGGACACCCTTATATAGAAAATTTAGATTTAGTTAAAATTCAAGTCACAGTTTTAGAACATTTTAAAGACTCGAAAATTACCGTTTTTAAAATGAAACCAAAGAAAAAAATGCGGTGGACAAAAGGACATCGACAAGCACAAACACGGATAATGATTGACAAAATACAAACCAAACCGAATTAATTATGGCACATAAAAAAGGAGCGGGTAGTACCAAAAATGGACGTGACTCAAATGCAAAACGTCTTGGAATAAAACGTTGCGGTGGACAATATGTTGCATCCGGAAATATCTTAATTAGGCAACGAAGCCTAAAGATTCAACCCGGGTTAAATGTAGGGTGTGGACGTGATTATACCCTTTATGCATTAAAAAATGGCTATGTAAACTTTGAATCTCGACAGACCAAATTTAAAAAATTTAAAAAAGTAAATATTATTATTTAAAAACTAATGTGAAAACTTATTTAAATTAAAAAAATTTTTCTTATTTTTAAGAAAAAACCTTAAGAATAAAAAATTTGAAAAGACACAGCATATTATCTATTACCTTTCCAAACTTTTTAACTCAACCAACCATAACTATGAAGGCCCTTACCTAAAAAATTAACACCCAAATAACACACCCAAACCACAAAAAACCCGAGTGAACCTAAAAATGCTGCTTTTTGACCTTGCCAATTTTTTGTTAAACGCGCGTGAATATAAGATGCAAAAACAATCCAGGTAATTAAAGCCCATGTCTCTTTTGGATCCCAACTCCAATAAGAACCCCAAGCCTCATTTGCCCAAACCGCACCCGAAATAATACCTAATGTTAAACAGGGGAATCCCAAACTAATTGTCCGGTAACTCCAATTATCTAAATTAAATAATAATTTCTCTTTATTAATTTCAGATTTTGAACTTTGATAATTTGAATCCTTTTCTAATTCTGGGTCAAAGATTAACGCACCACTGGTATCTGAGCGCACAGTCATGTAATTTTTTGGATGATTTGAATTCCCAAAACTCAAAATTAAAAACAGAATGGATAATAATGATCCTAATATGAGAGTTGCATAACTCACCATCATCATACTAACATGTAACATTAACCAATTTGACTGTAAAGCTGGAACTAAAGGAGCTGCTTTTTGCATTTCAACCGGTAAAACAGAAGTAGAAAAACCAATAAGTAATAAATTCAAAGGTGATATAATTGAGCCTATTATTTTACTAGATGTTTTTATTTCTGAAATTAATTGAACACTGGTTAAACACCAAGTCAAAAATAGTAAAGATTCATACAAATTACTTAATGGAAAATACCCCGCTGTAATCCAACGAAAAGCTAAAAAAATAAATAATAAAATATTTGCAATAACGGTAAGACCCGTTGTAACCCAACGAGTAATATTTTCATTTATCCGTATTGTCAAACTAATCCAATAACATACCGTTGACAACACGAATAATCCAAATACAAGATTTATCAAAAAGTTCATACTAATTAATTAAATTAACTTATTTGATATTGTGGAAATTTTTAAAATATTAAATTGGTAAATAATTAATAAGCGAGACCTAAACTACGTGTAGTTTCTGCACCTAAATAGACGCGAACACTTAAAAAATCAGTCGGACAAGCTGTCTCGCAACGTTTACAGCCTACGCAATCTTCGGTACGGGGGGCAGAAGCAATTTGACCGGCACGACAACCATCCCAAGGAACCATTTCCAAAACATCAGTTGGACAAGCTCGTACACATTGTGTACAGCCAATACAAGTATCGTAAATCTTAACAGAATGTGACATAATATCCGATAAAAAATAATTCTAGTATTACGCAAACTAATGTTTGTAATACTATACAATTATTATATAGTAGATTAGAAAAAATAAATTTTTAAAATGAATTGCACCGAAACTTTGTTTTATAAAAACATAAAAATTTAATTAAAAAATAGAAAATAGTACCTTTTTCAAAAACATTGTTATGCTCTTGTTTTTATATCGTATTTTAACTAATATATAAGGAACAGTTCAAATATACTCATCATTTAATAAACATGGCTAAAATTAAAGGCACACGCGTTATAATTACACTTGAATGTATCGAATGTCGAACAAATACCGAAAAACGATCAACTGGCATTTCTCGTTATACAACAATGAAAAATCGACGAAACACACCAAATAGATTAGAAATTAAAAAGTTTTGTCCACATTGCAACCGTCACGTATTTCACAAAGAAATTAAATAAAATTAAACATGTCTGAAAAACTTCCAAATATAGCCAACAAATTCAACTTTAAGGATATTCAAACATTAATTGAATACATGGATGATCAACAACGGATTTTACCACGTCGAATCACAGAATTATCTATTAAAGATCAGCGGCAATTAACAAAAGCTATAAAACGTGCCCGACTCTTGGGTCTTTTACCCTTTACTGTCCAAGCCGAATATTAATAAAATAAATATATCTAAATTAAATTTAAATGGGTCGATCACAACGTAATGACAATTTTATTGATAAAACCTTTACTATTTTAGCTGATATACTATTAAAAGTTTTCCCTGCAAGTAAACAAGAAAAACAAGCTTTTTTTTATTATAGGGATGGTATGTCAGCCCAATCCGAAGGCGACTATGCAGAAGCGTTAGAAAATTATTATGAAGCTTTACAAATTGAAGAAGATCCGTATGATCGCAGTTATATTTTATATAATATTGGATTAATATACTCAAATAATGGCGAATATGTCCAAGCGTTAGAATATTATCAACAAGCGTTAGAATTGAATACTAATTTACCCCAAGCTTTAAATAATATTGCTGTTATTTACCACTATCAAGGTTCACAAGCTGCAGAGAAACAAAATATAGAAACATCAAAATCATTATTTGATAAGGCAGGTGAATATTGGAGACAAGCAATTCGTCTTGCCCCTAATAATTATATTGAAGCACAAAATTGGTTAAAAACAACGGGCCGAATGTCTTCGGACCTCTTATACTAAAAAAGTCATAGGCATTTTACATTTTTTCTAAAAATCTCTAAATAAATAATTTCGTTTTAGGAGTAATCTTTTGATTTCGTTAAATAAATGTAATTTGCCCGAGAACCTAAAAAATTTTTATAAATTTATTTAAGTTAAAATAAATTTTTTTTCGACTTCAAAAGTATATTTTCTAAATACAAAGAATATATCGTATAATAATTAGTGTAATATACTTAAAAAGTTTTTGTTATTCCTATTTTCGCAAAACTTTTTGAAACCCTATTGATTTTTAAAATAATAATTCATAAAAGGCATATGCTGGAAGTTAGTACAAACGTGGGTAGCGTAACCCAAATTATTGGACCTGTATTAGATATTGAGTTTTCATCTGGTAAATTACCAAAAGTGTATAATGCTATTGACATTACTATGGCTTCTGGTGAAATTGTTGTCTGTGAAGTACAACAATTACTAGGTGATAATAAAGTTCGAGCTGTTTCGATGAGTTCCACTGATGGTATGACACGTGGAATCGAAGCCGTTGACAAAGGAGCACCGATTAGTGTTCCTGTGGGGACACCAACATTAGGTCGTATATTCAACATTTTAGGGCAACCCGTTGATGAAATGGGACCAGTAGATAATTCTGAAACCCTGCCAATTCACCGCGATGCACCTGCATTTACCGAATTAGAAACGAAACCTTCAGTTTTTGAAACAGGTATAAAAGTTGTGGATTTATTAGCTCCCTACCGTCGGGGGGGTAAAATTGGGCTCTTTGGTGGTGCTGGTGTAGGAAAAACGGTATTAATTATGGAATTAATTAATAACATTGCTAAAGCCCATGGTGGAGTTTCCGTATTTGGTGGTGTAGGTGAACGCACACGTGAAGGCAACGATTTATATATGGAAATGAAAGAATCTGGCGTTATTAATGAGAATAACCTTCCTGAATCTAAAGTAGCTTTATGTTATGGGCAAATGAATGAACCGCCCGGTGCACGTATGCGAATTGGTTTAACTGCACTAACAATGGCAGAATATTTTCGTGATATTAATAAACAAGATGTTCTTTTATTTATTGATAATATTTTCCGATTTGTACAAGCAGGATCAGAAGTATCTGCCCTTTTAGGTCGTATGCCCTCTGCTGTAGGTTATCAACCTACATTAGCAACAGAAATGGGTGCTTTACAAGAGCGTATTACATCAACAACTCAAGGTTCTATCACATCAATTCAAGCAGTATATGTTCCAGCCGATGATTTAACAGACCCGGCGCCAGCGACAACCTTTGCCCATTTAGATGCAACGACCGTATTATCACGTAATTTAGCTGCTAAAGGTATTTATCCTGCCGTAGATCCATTGGATTCAACATCCACTATGCTACAACCCGAAATTGTTGGAGACACACACTATACAACAGCACAAAATGTCAAAAAGATTTTACAAAAGTATAAAGAGTTGCAAGATATTATTGCAATTTTAGGCCTTGATGAATTATCGGAAGATGATAAATTAGCTGTTGCACGTGCACGTAAAATTGAACGTTTCTTATCACAACCTTTCTTTGTAGCCGAAGTATTTACAGGTTCACCAGGTAAATATGTATCTTTAGCGGATGGTATAAAAGGGTTTAATATGATTTTATCTGGTGAATTAGATGATCTTCCAGAACAAGCTTTCTACTTAGTTGGCGATATTGATGAAGCGATCACAAAAGCTGAAAGTTTACAATAACAAAAATTAAGGGGTTTAAATGAGTTTAAATGTTCGTATAATTACTCCTGAAAAAGTTTTTTTAAGTAGTGAAACAGAACAAGTTGTTCTGCCATCAATTACAGGCGGACTTGGAGTTTTATCAGGCCATGCACCTATGGTTACTATTTTAGAAGCTGGTGTATTACGTTATAAAAAGAACGGTTCATGGACGCCTGCTGTTCTTTACGGTGGTTTTGCTGAAGTTGAGAATAATCAAGTTACCGTTTTAGTAAATGGTGCGGAAAAAGTCTCAAGTTCGAGTAGTATTACCGATGTTGAAAAAGCTCTTGTGGATGCAACAACAAATTTAGAAGAAGTTAAGAAAAAAATTTCTGAAGATCGAAAATTAAAACCAGAAATTTTAAAAGTTCAAATAGCAAAAGCACGCTTTGAAGCTGTTAAAATGTTAAAAGGTTAATATTTTTATCGGGAATAAATTTATTCATAGTATAGAAAAGTATATAGTGAATTTTAAAATTAAAGATAAAGATTTTCAATTTAGACAAACGGAATCTCTAAATTTGGGAACAGATGCTTTAGAATTACCCATTTCTGAACATATTGAAGAGATGAGGCAACGAGCATTGCAATTTCTAGGTTTCGCATGTTTTACAATTGGTGTGATGTTTTTTAAAATTACACCAATTGTAGAATTACTCGAAGCTCCAGTTCAAGGAATTAAATTTATTCAACTTTCTCCAGGAGAATATTTTTTATCTACCGTAAAAATATCTTTTTACGGTGGGTTATTATTTAGTATACCTTTTCTACTTAGTCAAATAATTTTTTATATTTTACCTGGCTTAACAAAAGCGGAAAAAGGTATTATTTTACCTATTTTAGTAACTTCATTAGTACTATTTGGTATTGGGCTCTTATTTGCATACTATGTTTTAATTCCTGCGGCGTTGAACTTTTTTATAGGCTACAGTAGTACAGTAATTGAACCCTTGTGGTCATTTGATCAATATTTTGACTTTATACTATTTTTATTTTATAGTACCGGATTTTCATTTCAAGTCCCTATAATTCAAATTATTTTAGGTTTAACGGGAATCGTAACTGGTAAACAAATGCTTGCATCGTGGAAATATATTGTGCTCGCCTCAACAATTATTAGCGCTATATTAACACCATCTACCGATCCAGTTACTCAAATTTGTTTATCCAGTGCAATAATCTTATTATATTTAACAGGTGCTGGATTACTTATAATGTACAAAAAATAAAATATAAAAAAGAGACTAGTTTTATTTTTCAAAATCAACAAAATATCAAAAATTATACAAAATAAAAAACTGAAAAAGTTTTTAAAAATGAAAAAACAATTTAAAAATCTTATTTATTCGATCAGTACAGGTTTTCTAATCTTTGGTAACTTTTTACCCGAAAGTGTGCAAGCCTACCCTATCTATGCGCAACAAGCCTATGCTAATCCTCGTGAAGCAAATGGACGGATCGCTTGTGCAAACTGTCATTTAGCGCAAAAACCGACAGCAATTGAATCCCCTTCAGCAGTACTTCCCAATACCGTGTTTGAAACAATTGTAAAAATCCCTTACGATCTTAGTAAAAAACAATTAGTCGCAAGTGGGGATAAAGGACCACTAAATGTAGGTGCCGTTGTCATCCTGCCTGAAGGTTTTAAATTAGCGCCTTCTTCCCGTATTCCAAGTGATATTAAAGCAAAAAATAAAGGGGTGTACATTTCTCCATATAATTCAACATCGGAAAATATATTAGTAGTAGGTCCTATATTAGGTGATAAACATCGAGAAATAGCGTTTCCTGTATTATCTCCCGATCCTGCAAAAAATTCTAGTATAAAATTCTTAAAATATCCCATCTATGTTGGAGCAAATCGTGGACGTGGACAAATTAATCCCAATGGTGAAAAATCAAATAATAATCCTATTTTAGCAGCTACATCTGGTTTGATTACAACTATAACAGGTGATTCAAAAACTGGTTATGATATATCAATTACCGATTCAGCTGGAACCATAACTAACCAAAAAATTTCAAAAGGTTTAACACTTATTGCTACAACCGGTCAAATCGTAACAAAAGAGACACTTTTAACAACCGACCCTAATATTGGAGGTTTTGGCCAAGCAGAAACTGAAATTGTTTTACAAAACCCGGACCGTATTATTGGCTACTTAGTTTTCTGTTTAGCTGTAATATTATGTCAAATTTTCTTAGTTATTAAGAAAAAACAATTTGAAAAAGTACAAGCGGCAGAAATGAATTTCTAAACCTCTACTGATGCCGGCATTGTATTGCACATGCCGGCAAATTAAATAAAAATTGGAAATGAAACACACATTATCGGTTTTAGTTGAAAATGAATCTGGTGTTTTAACACGTATTGCAGGATTATTTGCACGACGAGGTTTTAATATTGAAAGTTTATCTGTTGGTCCCGCGGAACAAAAAAATATATCTCGGATTACTATGGTTGTACCGGGTGATAACCGAACGATTGAACAAATAACGAAACAATTATATAAATTAATAAATGTTCGAAAAGTTCAAAACATTACAACCTTACCCAATGTTGGGAGAGAATTAATGTTATTAAAAGTTTGTTTTACGGAAAAAACCCGAACCGAGATTATGGATATCGCAACTGTATTTAATGCAAAAATTGTAGATTTATCTGAAAAATCACTAACCTTAGAAGTAACAGGAGAACCAGATAAAATTTTGGCGTTAGAACAATTACTTCAACGATTTGGAATTTTAGAAATTGCAAAAACTGGAAAAATTGCATTATTGCGGCATTCAATGAATAGGGGGAGCAATAAAATATTTTGAATAATAAATAATAGGAGAGGAGGGACTTGAACCCTCACGACCGCAAAAGCCAACGGATTTTAAGTCCGTCGTGTCTACCATTCCACCACTCTCCCAAGTCAGATATCGAATTAAGCGGCACCCA
>MDSY01012448.1_pt1 | contig 17755 bp, 15 predicted proteins | sample 811131 | NCBI WGS metagenome assembly MDSY01 (sample SAMN05326643, study PRJNA326480) | marine metagenome | isolation source: seawater | place: Atlantic Ocean: South West | collected 2010
AATTTCTGAACCAACAAGTCTAACCAAAATTCAATTAAAAGTGGATCAGCTATATTCACCTGGCTATTTAGTACAGAAACCAACAAGTCTTCACTATTTATTGGATTTGTTCTATTGAATGATAATAAGGGCAATACATTAAGTTTAGATCTATCAAATGACTGATCATGCTGTTTAAAAGAGCAATCAAAATTGAATACATTTCCTATGTTCTTTGTTTCAATATTTTTTTTTAAGTATTCTAAGAGCATAGCTAAAGCTTTTGCATATAACTGATCATACTGATCAGAATAATTAACTGGTCCTAATTTTTTAATTTCATTTAAAAAACTAATCCGATCTTCAACATACGCATGTAAAAATTCTTTGCCTTTATATTGCGTATACATATATTTATGCGGCGATTGCAATCGGTTAACTTCGGTGTATTCATAATTCATCATTTGTTATCAACATCTTTTCTAAAATTGGTTGTGCAGAATTTAATAATGCATCTTTTGAATCAATATTGTTTATCACAAGGTCAGAATTTTTAGGTTTATCAAAATAAATATCCATTCCAGCAACGTCAGTTATCTCACCTCTTTGAAATTTTTTATATAATCCCTTTGAGTCTCTTTTTATCAAAATTTCTAATGGGCAATCAATAAATACCTCATAATAATTATCTAGATTTGTTCGATTCCAAGCTCTACTTTCAGGAAAAAGTGATAATATGGCTGTAACAACATTCATGCCCTGATCACTTAAAAATTTACCTAATTTGCATATACGCATTGCATTTTTCTTACGGTCTGACATGGAATAACCAAGATCATTGTCAAACATTTCGCGTATGAAGTCCCCATCTAACAAAACGGTATTACTATTTAATTTATTGGCCCTTGCAACAACCTCATTTGCAAGGGTCGACTTACCACTTCCCGAGAGACCAATTATCCATATAACCATGAGACACCTTTAATGTAGAATGTTTATCAGACCTGCCGCACAGTCTAAATGAACCTTATTTGATTTGAGCAGCATGTCATGTCGTTGTTCTCCACAGCCAATGGCAGCTGGTATTCCAAACTCAGCACATCGTATAGCCATATGGGAGTTAACTCCTCCATACTTAGTAATTAATCCAGAAATTTCTTGTGTAAAAATCCAGTCAAAGCCTGGGTCAGCTCCCTCAATAATAATAATTTTTCCTTTTAGAGAAAACTTATCAATATTGTTTTGTATCACCAAGCTTTCGGCAATCACGTTTTTCTGAGTAATAAAGTTTGGGTGACTAACTTGAAAAGGTATGATATGAACTCCAGCTTGATCACTTAGTACCTGTGGTAGTCGAATGGCTAAACTGATTTGGTGCTTCTCTTCTTCCCTTTTTGACACTAGCCTTAGTCTTTCTCCAGGTGCCTTATTACTACTGCTTTTAATAGTATTGAGTATATCATTGAGAGGAACGTGAGAGATTTGATCACGACTTACACCTAATTCCATTGAAAATTTTGCAATTAACTCAAGCATATCACTTACAGATCGAGTAAATACAAACTTACCATACTCTCTACCTACAATGGCATTACGAATATAATTAAGAAGGTCGTCACAATCAAAGTCGCCAAAACCATCACCCACTAAGAGTTTATTAATTTTTATTTTCTGGTAGTTCGAAAATTCAAATTTCTCAACATTATTTTTGGCATCCAATTGAACTGCCCCACTTGAGATATCTCCCATCTGGTCATACCGTTGTGACATTATATCGTATGTTCCAGGTCGCAAGTGGCCATAGACACTCATAAATTTAGCATTAGTTAGTTTGCCTGCTTGCAGTGCATGCATATCATCAACCAGGTCACTCGCTACAGTTTGTATAGATTCTAGAAAATGATTCATTTCATCTTTTGACATGATTCCAATATTATACAAAGAATTTAGCATTATTCTGGCGATAAACCCGTGTCTTGCTAATATTGAAAACGGAATAGTTCCAAACTCGACACAGTCAGAAAGTGTCTCAAATAATAATGATATATTTGATGAATTTTGATTATATATTTTTTTAGTTTGGTGTGTTTTAAGTCTTTCTATTAGTTTAAGTGCATTACTTAATGAACCCTGGTCCTCACCACGTATAAGCTTTCTGGTTTGTTTTAAGTGAGCCTCTTTAAATTCTACTTTTTCTTTATCATCAAAAGATTTACCCAGTAAAAGATCAATTTTTTCATCAATATCAAAACTATAGGCAGTAATCGCCACATCGAACTCTACTTTATCGTGTAATTCAGGCGAATCTTTAAGATGCTTTACCCAATGATTCACTATATTCCTGCACAATTTCGGAGGAAGTGAAGCAGGAAGGAAAGAATGAAAACTTAGCCTCGTATCTATAAAGGGCTGCCCTGAAAGTGAAACCATCAATGGCTGGCCCCGAGGAACTGCGTATCCCATTAAAGTTCTAGCTCTACTCCATGCACTATCGGTAATTACAGCTTCATAGAGTGATAGGGCTAAAGCACGAGGAGCCCTACCAATCATCTCAACCGGGTTCCAATCTGGCATCTGGCCTAGAATAGTAGTATCTCCATAGACCCCGGAAGCCTTTTTGAGGCGTTTTCCAACAAAATCGTGTATACCTTTAAGGCTTTTATCAATCAAAAGACTTACTGCATTGTTCCATTTGTTCTTTGTAGTAATTGCTCGGACTTGTAGTAAGTGAGGTGTTAAATCTTTACTAAGGGCAAATTCAATATCTAAGAATTGGCTTCCCATAACTTGTTCTAATTCTTGAACTGCACTCAATAAAGTAATGAAGCGTTGTGAACGAATTTTATCAATTGAGTTCCTATGAATGTAAAGCGTTCGATTGGCATATTCACTGGCCCCTGAAGTCACAGTATCGGTCATCCCAGACACATCGTCATAATTTATAACGTAATATGGTGCACCTGTATTTAAGTCATGTGTAAAAATTACACCACTCATAGTAGTATTCTGTATCATTTCCTGTATAATAACTTCATCATCAGCAAGTAATGGTCGTTTTTTAATATAACTAGCAACTACCGTTTGAATGGCTTCAGAAATTTTTTCTGCATTACTGGAGTCCACATTTAATACCGACTCAAATTCTCCCGCTGAAGACATGGCCTCCTCATCTTCATCTGATGCAGAAGAGCGAACAACGAGAAGCTCTTTGTTAATAAAATGTTTTTTACTTGAATAGACGTCACTACAATTCAAGCATATGGTTTCTGGAATCTTAAATAAACGCAACTTATTATTTAAAGACAACAACTTCTGCCCTTTGGACTTATTTTTTAAATCATCAATCAACATCTCATACCACCACAAAAACTAAAATATTTATTTAAGTCTCTTAGATTTCATTAAACAAGCCCACGCCATGATACTTCACATTGCTAGGAAAATCATTGCAAGATAATTGTCTCCAACAGTCAATCAAAGTGATTTGTTTATTTTTCGGTACACTTATATTTTTAAACTCAGGTTCCATCGTCGTTATTACAACTAAGTCAGATTTTTCGACACACTCTTGCATTGTAGTTGAATAATCTACACTAGAACCCAATTCAGCCTGCACTGTTTCTGTCGCAATTGCATCATAAACTGTAATATTGGTATTATTTTTCAATAATTCTTTGATCAAAAAAATACCTGGGGATTCTTCAATAACCGGTGTGTTTGGCTTGAATGAAAGACCTAATATTCCAACTTTATCACCAGGTTTAACATTTTTTTCAACTGTATCTAACAAATGTTGGATTTGAAATTTATTTATTTCATCTGTACTTTTAGCCAAAGGAGTACTTACACCATATTCACTAGCAAACTTTGCGAATGCTCTATTGTCCCTAGGGAAGCAAGGACCCCCAAAAGATAGCCCACCTTTTATATAATATGGAGATATACGTTTATCATTACCCAGTGCAGTTGTAATATGATCCAAGTCAGATCCCATTATTTTCTCACAGATATTAGTTAATGTATTAGCAAAACTAATTTTCATAGTAACGAAGGCATTTAATGAAATTTTTGTAATTTCAGCACTCACTAACGACATTCTAGATATTGCTGGCTCATTCTCGGTCATTTTTTCGTATACATTTTGCAATATATCACCAGCTTTTTTATCACTTTCACCAATTAAAACAAAATCGGGCTGTAATGTATCGTCTACTACGTTTCCCAAAGCAATAAACTCAGGATTATAGCACATGCCAAATCCATGATTTAGAATACGACCTGATACTGCCTCAACCAATGGGATTAATACTTTTTCACATGTCTTTGGTGATAATGTTGAAGTAATCACAAATAAGTGGTATTTTTTATGACTATTTTTTAGACTTTGGCAAAGGCTTGTTAAGGCCTCTCTCATAGTTTTGTCTGAAAAATTTCCATCTTCTTTACTGGGTGTTGGAACTATTATAAGAGTAACATCAGTCTCATCTATTGCTCTATCAAAATTCAATGTTGCCTCAAGTCGATCCTCTGAACCAGATATCATTTCTTGCAATCTTGGCTCTAGCACAGGGGCCTTTTGGTTATTAATATCATCAACAAATTGTTGATTTATATCAATACCAAGAGTTTCAAAGCCTCTAAATGATAAACAAGAAGCTGTGCATGCGCCTAACTTTCCTAATCCTACTACTGAAATTTTTTCCATAATTAATCTCTTCTTTTAAGTTTTATTAAATTGTAAAAATAAGTTTTTTATTTTGAGTATATGTCTGAAAAATATGAATTAAATAATATCATCATAAGTTCCTCTTAATACTACGTTACCACCTTTAATTTCATAAATTTTATCACAATTTTTTAATGTACTCAGCCTGTGAGCCACAATAATTGTTGTAACATCTCCTTTGAAATTTTGAATCTCTTTAGAAACTTCTTGCTCTGTTTTATTATCCAGCGCACTAGTAGCTTCGTCCATAATAAGTACTTGCTTATCAAAATAAAAAGCTCTCGCTAAAGAAATTCTTTGGCGTTGCCCTCCAGATAATTTAGCCCCATTTTGTCCGACATAGGTGTCAAGGCCTTTGTCTAAGCTGCAAACAAATTCTTCCAATCGAGCCTTCTTCAATACTTCTAAAAGTTTATCATTATCGATTTGAGCATCCGGCAAACCCAATGCAATATTCTTTTTTATTGTATCATCGATTAAAAACACAGTTTGTGGAATGTAAGCAGACAGCCCTTTTAATCCAAAAAAATTGTTATGAGCCACTTTTTCATTATTTATGATAATATTCCCAGATATTGGTCGTATTAATCCCAAAATTAAGTTAATTAGAGTTGTTTTTCCCGAGCCAGTAGCTCCAATTATCCCTATAGAAGCACCTTTTTCAATATTTAAAGAAATATTGTTCAAAATAGACTTATTTCCATATGAAAAACTTACATTTACGAATTCAATTTTTTTAAAGTTGTCATTAAAATGAGATTTATTTTTACTATAAGACATAGTCCTGTTTAAATCTTTGAAAATAATGTTGGTTGAATTATACCCAAATCTTAATTGGCTCAGGCCATTCGAGAATGCATTTGCTGCCGGCATTAACCTTAATGATGCAACTCCAAACACTGTTAAAGTTGGCACCATATTTAGCAATTCCCCATCATTGAAAATAGTTATAAATACCATAATCACTATAAGAAATATTAATATTAGTTCGAGTAAATAGCGAGGAACTGTAGTTAAAACTTGATAGTTAGTATATGCATCCGAATAATTCGATGCTAATTTAGAAAGCTTATCTTTAAAATATTTTTCTTTACCCAATACTCTAATTTCTTTAAATCCTTCAATAGATTCATTTATACATAAAATTGTTTGAGTCTGAAACTGATTTATTTTAGTACCATAATTATCTATTTTATTTCCATATAATAAATCAAATAAATATATAAATACTGTAATTAATCCTACTATAGTTATTAAAGCTATAATATTAGTTACTGCCAAAAAACCTAATATTGCTAAAACTAATATTCCTTCACTAATAAACTTTAATCCAGCAATCATAGTATTTTGTGAAAATTGTGTAGCCAAAACCTGTATGGCATGAATACATTCTGAGCTGTTCTTATTTGAATATTCTTCATAACTCATATTTTGATAAGAATTTAAAAGCTGTTCTCTTATACTGGCACCTTTATCATTTGAAAATTTCAAAATTATTTTATTAATCGTTATAGAAAGTAATGATTTACCAGTGAAAATAAAAATCATAAAAATACCAAGTATAATCAATAAATTATGTGAACTTTGAATATTATAATATTTAGATATAATTTGGTATACATAACTGTCGAAAAAAACATCAGGATTAACTATTATTGATATATATGGTATGATTAAACCCAAACTTATAATTTCAAATAAAGATAAAATTACAAATAGAAATAACATCCATGGTAACTTTTTTATATCAGGACCAATTAAATAAATTATTTTTTTAAAGTAATCTTTCATTTAAATGTACTCCTAAAATTTAAATGAAAATTTATTGATTTAAACAACATAAGGTCTCAACTATATGATTAATTTCTTCGTTAGTTAGATATGGGTTCATTGGTAAGCTCATAACCTCTTTCGAAGCTTTTTCAGCATGGGGGAAATCCCCAAATTTATAATTTAAATATTGAAAACATTCTTGTAGATGGAGTGGTATTGGATAATATACTGCAGTTGGAATACCGTTTTGTTTTAACTTTTCTTGAACTATATCTCTATTTAATATTCTAATTGTATACTGCGCCCAGGCACTAGATCTATTCTTTTTTACGACCGGTATTTTAACTACATTAGATAATTCATTGTTGTACTGTAATGCAATTTTGTTTCTAGCACCAAGGTCGTCGTGGTAATGTGGTAGCTTAGCCAACAATACTGCAGCTTGTATAGTATCTAATCGCCCACCCATACCAATATACTTATGATGGTATTGCTTACTTTGTCCATGCAAGCGTAGTTTTGCAATTTTTTCAGAAAAATCAAGATTATTAGTAAATACCGCTCCCCCATCACCATAACAACCAAATGGTTTTGCTGGAAAGAAACTTGTTGTAGATATATCCCCAAGATTACTATCAGTAATTCCATGATAAGTAGACCCAAAGCTCTGAGCTCCATCAATTATAACTTTGAGATTATTTTTTTCAGCGATAAGTCTGATCAAATCCATGTCAGCAGGTTGACCATATAAACTAACTGGCATAATCACTTTAGTCTTATTGCTAATTGCTTCTTCAATTTTATTAGCATCAATATTAAATGTATCAGGTTCAATATCCACAAATACTGGCACTGCTTTCATTAAGGCAATTGTCTCAGCTGTTGAAATAAAGGAAAAAGGGGTTGTAATTATTTCATCACCCGGTTGAATATCAAGTGCCATCAATGCAAGCAATAATGCATCCGTCCCATTAGAACAGCTAATTGCATACTTTGCTCCCGTAAAATTTTTTAAAGCCTCTTCGAGATCATAAACTTCTTGTCCCATGATATAGGTAGACTTATTAAGCACTTGCTGAATGTTAGCATCAATATCAATTTTGTATTTTTGGTACTGTAATTGGAGATTAGCAAAATCTATTTTCATTTTATAATTCACAAATAGTTAATTTATTGTCTTTCAAATAATACTTTTGGCCCGTATGCTCACAAAAGGTTTGAGAATTACCTCTCACCGGTAAATTTAATTTTTTACCATACTCGCTCATCCAACCAATTTGTTTTGCAGGCACACCAACCATAAGAGCATAAGGAGATACATCTTTATTAACTAAAGCGCCTGCACCCACAAAGGCAAATTTTCCAATAGTCGTGCCACATACGATAGTACAATTGGCCCCAAGGGTAGCACCTTTTTTAACGTAGGTGCCTTGAAATTCATCCTTTCTATCAATTAGTGAACGTGGATTATAAACATTAGTAAACACCATGCTAGGACCGCAAAACACCCCATCTTCCAAATGAACATTATCATAAACTGAAACGTTGTTTTGAATTTTACAATTATCTCCAATAGTAACATCGTTCCCAATAAAAACATTTTGACCAAGAGAAACATGCTTACCAATTTTCGCACCTGAACAAATATGAACAAAATGCCAAACTTTAGACCCTTCTCCAATGTCAGCACCGTTGTCAATAATGGCACTTTCATGAGCATAATATAACATTTTCAATCATCCATTACTTTTGATAGAAGTTTATGAGGCCTTTTCCCAGACTTCACAATTTTATTATTACGAATTGTCTCGACAGTTTCAATTGCCATTCGATTTTCTTCTATTCCAAAACCTTTACCAGCCAATATATGTTGGTAGCTCAGAGTGTGAAGATCAGTAAAGCCGCCTGAAAACTCCAGTTCCTCACTGCCTATTGTTATACTTCGATAGGTCAATTTTTCACCTTGAACTGCATTTTCTGGTAAATTTGAAGCATCAATAGATAAAAACCATCTTACTCTAGCTTTTTTGTATTCTAAATACCCTGATGATGTTTTTTCGTCTCTATAATGCACTTCATTGTGCAAAACATCTCCAAAAATGAAATGGAGCATGTCATAAAAATGCACACCGATGTTAGTCGCTACACCTCCAGACTTTTCATCCATCCCTTTCCAAGATTTCAGGTACCATTTGCCTCTTGAAGTCAAGTAAGTAAGATCTACATCAAAGACATAATCAATAGGTGATTTATCTACCTTATCTTTCAATGCAATTATCGATGGGTGTAGTCTTAACTGCAGAATCGAGTATACATTTGTTTTATATTCTTTTTCACATCTAGAAAGTATATCCATATCTTGACTACTTAGAACCAATGGCTTTTCACAAATCACGTCAATACCATTCTTGAGCGCAAACTTCATATGAGCTGAGTGTAAGTAATTTGGACTACAAATAGAGATATAATCGAGCTTTTTTCCTTGAAATGCCAAATCATCAACAAAAGCAGAAAATTCTTCAAACTCGGTAAAAAATTCAGCATTAGGAAAATGTGAATCCATAATTCCAACAGAATCATTTATATCCATAGCTACTAATAGATTATTTCCTGTTTGCTTAATCGCTTTCAAATGACGCGGTGCAATATAGCCGGCAGCTCCAATTAGGGCAAAATTTTTCATTTTTCTATTCCCATAAATTTTATAACCTAAATACTGTAAAACCCACTGAACTGAGCTCTTGTTTATCATAAATGGCTTTAACATCACATATCACTGGCTTAACACCAGAAACCATTCCTATGAGCTTATCTACAGTTAGTTCTCTATATTCTATGTGACCAACCGCAACTATAAGCGCATCAAATTTTGAAAATTTGTCAATAGTCACTAAATCTATATTATATTCAGATTTTACTTCTTCTTTGGAGGCCAACACATCTGACACAACTATCTCAATTCCCCATGATTCCAACTCACGTATTAAGTCCACCACTTTACTGTTGCGAATATCTGGACAGTTTTCCTTAAATGTAATTCCCAAAACTCCAATTCTACATTTTGAAATATCAATACCATTAGAAACCATCCGCTTGACCAAACTATTCGCAACATAGCTAGCCATATTATCGTTTATTCTTCGTCCTGCTAGAATTACCTCTGGATGATAACCCATCATTTCAGCTTTGTGTGTTAAATAATATGGATCAACGCCGATGCAATGACCACCTACCATACCTGGCCTAAAAGGTAAAAAGTTCCATTTTGTACCCGCTGCCTCTAACACTTCAATGGTGTCTATATCTAGCAAATCAAAGATAACTGACAACTCATTAACAAGAGCTATATTTAAATCTCTTTGTGTATTTTCTATAACTTTTGCTGCCTCTGCAACTTTTATACTTGGCGCAGAAAATATTCCTGCTGTGATAATATCTAAATACAAATCATGTATTATAGAAGCTACTTCAGGTGTAGAGCCACTAGTAATCTTAGTGATTTTTGAAAGAGTGTTTATTTTATCACCTGGATTAACCCGTTCAGGACTATATCCACAATAAAAATCATAATTGTAAGTTAATCCAGAATTGCTTTCAAGGATTGGAACACAAAACTCTTCTGTACAGCCTGGATATACAGTAGATTCGAAAACCACAATATTCCCTTTAGAAAGTACTTTTGCAACTAACTCACTCGCTTTAAGAAGTGGGTTTAAGTTAGGCCTTTTAGAACTATCAATAGGAGTTGGCACGGTAATTATATAAATATTGCAGTCTGCGATGTCAGAAATCGATGAACTGAAAGATAAATGTGATGATGATGATAAACATTCACTTGTTATCTCCAAGGTTTTATCAATTCCTTGTGATAACTCATCAATACGATATTGATTTATGTCAAAACCTACTACTGATCGTATTTTCCCAAACTCTACTGCTAGGGGTAGGCCAACATATCCAAGACCTATAACAGCAATACGAGCATTTAAATCAGGTATTTTTATCATTTCTTTCCTTTGAACTAAAAGCAAATAGCTTAATCGAGTGCACTCATATAACACGAATTTTATTATTAGCTAAAACTAACAATTTAAAATTAAATCAATCCAATCAGTGCGATTTACTTAATTGATCTTGAATCCAACTGTAAGTTTTACTGATACCGTCACTTAAGCTAGCACTTGGTGACCAGCCTAATTTATCCTGAATAAGCCTATTGTCTGAATTTCTGCCTCTTACCCCAAGTGGGCCATCAATATAACTAATAGAAAACGTCTTATTTGCAAATGATTGTATAATTTCTATAAGTTCATTGATTGTAACCATTTCATCAGAACCTATGTTAACAGGACCTGCAAAATCTGACCTCATTAATCTAATCGTAGCTTCAACACATTCATCAATAAATAGAAAAGATCGGGTTTGAGCTCCGTCTCCCCACACTTCTATTGAACCACCATCAGGTACAAACGCAACTTTACGACACATTGCTGCAGGGGCTTTTTCTTTTCCACCCTCCCATGTTCCTTCTGGACCAAAAATATTATGATATCTGGCTACGCTACAGTTCATTCCATAGTTTCGGTTGTAAGCAAGATATAATCTTTCAGAAAATAGTTTTTCCCACCCATACTCACTATCAGGATCAGCAGGATAAGCACTATCTTCAGCACAATTGGGGTTATTGGGATCTAATTGATTATGCTCAGGATACATGCATGCAGATGATGAATAAAATATTTTATTATTATTTCTTCTTCGGCAGGACTCTAGCACGTTTAAATTAATGGTAGCCGAATTATGCATAATACTTGCATCGTTCTCTCCAGTAAAAATGTATCCAGCACCACCCATATCAGCCGCAAGCTGATAAATTTCATCAAATCTTTGATTAATAACGCTATCAACTAAATATTGATTTCGTAAATCTCCAATTACAAAATCATCAGCTTGAGTTTCTGAAAATTCTGGAAATTTCAAATCAACACCTCTGACCCAGAATCCTTCTTTCTTAAGTCGGTTTACCAAATGTGATCCGATGAACCCTCCTGCGCCACAAACTAGTGCTGTTTTCATACTTTTATCCTCTACAAAGTTTAATTAATTTTAATGTATTTAAAAACGCCAAATAGTTAGTATAATTTTTATATATCTGGAAACTATTTTAATTTATTTGGGTAAAAATCTCCGATTTATTTCCAAATTTTTTACTTTCAAATATCTTGATCTCAATTTATGTTCTATTTTTGACTGTTTACACTGAATATATTTAAGTATCAATTACATTTTGATACTACATTATAATCTAGGTATTAATTTTCTAGTTATTAATTTTTAATCACATTAAACCTAAATAATCAGTGCTGTAATAAAAAATTATCAAACCACAATGATGAAACCTTTGATAAAGTTCTCATATATAATTACCAATTTTTTGATAAATAGGAAAAGCTTCTATCTGTTCATCTATGCTACATAGTTTTCCGTTATGTCTATTCAAAAATGCTAATGTTTGTAAGTAAAGGCCTGGTTTAAACTGGTCATCGATTGAATAATCCACTGTTTTGTCAAACTCTACATTCACACTACCAATTTTCTGAACTTGAAGTTTTTCCATAGGTCTAAAAATATACCTACTTTTTGTAGTCACAAATTCCACAGACCACCTGCCTGGCCCATCCCAGTATCCGCAATATGATATTAATACATCATTTTCACATATACCTGAACCAACGAAGCGAGAAGCAGAGCCATGCCATGGCAGATTACCCGAAGTGAAAGATACTAGCTCTCTGAACTGACCTGTAATATGCATCACCATGTCAATAACATGTGAAGTATTCGAAAGTATCCAGCGTTGCTTGACACTGTCATCATAAGAAAAGTCATCAATAACATGCGACCACTCTGTTATTTCAAAATTTGCAGCAATTAAGTCTTCATTTTTCAATTTTTCTTCCAAAGCTAATGTTGCCTGATAGAACCTTCTATTATATCCAATTGATACTTGCGCTTTTTTTAATTGCGATTTTTCTTTAATTGCAGTTAAATCTTTTAAAGACAGAGATCCTGGCTTTTCGATAAGTATATTTTTTATCCCAAATGACAATAATTCTAATGTTATTGATGACAAAGTGTCGATAGGGGTACAAACTATTGCGAAGTCAGGTATTGGTGGGCATTCTTTTAAAAATTCATCAAGCCCACCTGAAATTGCTTCAATATCGAATTCAGATTTTAAACTATCAACAGACTTCTTACTTCTTCCAATAAGTAAAAATTTTTCATCCAGTGCTTTTAGCACTTTAACGTATTCTTGAGCCATATATCCAGCTCCAATTAAATATATCATGTTAGTTTCTCTTAAGTTATTGGAAGTATTGGCGTGTTAATGCCAGCAATATCATTATAATGCGCAAGTAAATTAACTATCAGGTGTTTGTGTAAATCTAGCGATTGATCGAATTTAATAAGTTCACAGTTTCCAGTCTTTTCTATTTGATCTATCATTAAATGGGTTAAATCACTCTGGAATACTATATCGTATTTACTACTTTCAATTAACGTATTATTACTGAAAATCTTATATTCACCTGATAGTTCATTGATCAAAATTTTATATTTCCCATTTAAAATTTCGATAATAGAGTTTTGATCACTGTTCCTAATAGAAGAAAAATTTAAAGAAGAACCTGCATTGAATAAAGCTTCATAAGTACCAGTAAACTCTATAGATCCTGCACGTTTACTTGGAATAAAGCCATCATCTAAGTCATCTATTTTAATAGATATAAGTTTTTCATTCGAAAGAAAATTTAAAAGATCCAAGTAATGTATAGAATTACACGCAAGGCCCACCCAATCACCACCAACATAATTTAAACTAGTTGTGAAATCATTTGATATGAAGTTATTTTTTATTTTTTTAAAAAACGGGTAAGTCCTAATTGGACAATTAACAAACGTTATTAAATTATGATCCTTAATTAGTGTCAAAGCATTAGTATAAGACTCTAAATCTTGGAATAGTACTTTTTCTAGTATAGCATATTTAATAGTGAATAAACTTAAAGCTTCACGCAAGATTTTAAATCTAGAGACTGCAGTTGTTGCAACAATTAAATAATCAAAATTATTCTCTTTTATCATCGACATATCTGTAAAATATTGAACATTGTGGTTTGCTTTTTGTTCAACTTCTAAAGTTCGGGATTGTGATAATAAAATTGACGACTGCAAATTATCAACCACATATATGTTGATTACTTTATTATATTTTAAACATGATTGAAGGTGCCTACTACCTAATTGACCCGCACCTATAATTAATAAATTCATTCATTTCCCCAAGATCTTAATTTTTTCTCTTTTTGATTTGTTATTTTTCATCAAAAATATGTTTTAATTAAGTCTTAATTCTAATATTATATGATTTTTTTTCTTAAGAAGTTAGACAGTATATTTAAGCCAACAGCACCACTTTTTTCCGGATGAAACTGGCATCCAACTATATTATTTTTCTGAACTATTGCGGGCAAAACTAAACCGCCATAGGTAGAGCAAGCTACTAAATCTGTCTTATTATAGTTTATCACTTTATATGAGTGGACAAAATATACAGACTCATCTGCCATTAAGCCTTCAATAATTGGTGATTTATTATTGCAAACGGTTAATCCATCCCAACCTACGTGGGGTACTCTTAACATTTTACCATTTTTACTTTTAGGCGGTATTAAATCAACAGAGCCCGTTAATAAGTCTAAACCAGTTGTTTCTCCAAATTCTGAACTTTTTTGGAACAATAATTGCATACCTAAACAGATTCCCATTATAGGGATGCCTCTATTTGCAATATTTCGAATAGGTTCTGTCAAACTAAGTAAGTTAAGGTTTTCCATAGCAACCTTAAATGCGCCTACTCCAGGGATTATTAGTTTGTCAACAGCATAAACTTCATCAGCCGTCGAAATAAGTTCATATTCAAAACCTATATGCTTTAATGCACGGCAAACATTTCTTATATTTCCAGCTCCATAATCGAGGATTCCAACCGTCATCTGAAGTTCCTAACTTGTAAACCCAAAGCTCTACATTCTGTACGAATATCTTCCATCGACATTTTTCCATAGTGAAGTATGTCTGCCATTGCAGCGCCATCTGCACCACTCTTAACTGCTTCTAAAATATCAAGCGGATTACCCATACCCCCACTTGCAATGATGGGGACAGGAATTTCATTTCTAATTAATGAAATTAAATCTAGGTCAAAACCTCTCCCAGTTCCTTCTTGATCAATCGAAGTAAGTAAAACTTCACCAGCTCCTAAATCAACAGCTTTTTTCACCCACTCAAGTACTTCGTAACTTGTTCTTTCTCTTCCATTGTCTGTATATACCCCCCACATCCCAGAAGGTAATTTTGTTACCTCAACTGACAATACAACACACTGTGAACCAAAAGCCGAAGCAATTTCAGAAATTAGATATGGGTTTTTTACAGCCGCTGTATTTATAGCCACTTTATCAGCCCCGCAACGTAGCAGATGCTTTACATCCTCTACCGAACGGATTCCTCCACCAGCTGTTATAGGAACAAAAACATTCTCTGCAGTTCGCTCCAAGATATGACTCAAATTATTTCTACCATATAAACTAGCAACTACGTCAATGTAGATGATTTCATCAGCACCCGCACCATAATATAACTCAGCATATTTTTGGGGGTCGCCAATCTTACGTAGTCCCTCCAGATGAACCCCTTTTATCAAATTAGGCCCTTTTACATCTAACCGAGCAATAAGACGAGTATTATTCATTCAGCTCAACCCTAGATTAACGATCTTGTTACATCATTGATTAACTGCCATTCTTCATTTACTTTTTCCCAAATATGATCTGCTCGCCAACTGTCAATAACTTCATTAAACTTTTCATCATTTATGTCACAATAATCTAAAAATGTTTGATAGTGTTTAGTAGGAAACTCCCCATCGTAACGCTTTACTAATGCAATACCTTCTTCCCTATCTATTTTGTCATCTCTGATTTCATGGGCTGTATCAGATGTTGCACGCCCAATACCAAATTTTATATAAGACAAATAATAATGAAAACCATCAATGCGATCATCTAAACTTGCGTATTTAGAATAGGTTCCTTCTGAACGCTCTGTATTTGGAACAAACCCTGTATTTTCTCTTGCATAATAATAGCATTCTTGTGGGTCCCAATTTTTATAATATCCAAAAAAATGAATTTCTGTTTTGTTATCCCGAACTTTTTGCAACGGTGGCGCTGAAAATGGGCTTAGGTCTGATTTAGAAAGTCCATGACTTTCCCAAAAATCTGGCGGCTTTCCCGAGAAGTAGTGCCCATCATGGTCAGCTATTTCTCTTGTGGGTGAAAAAGCATTTTTTGTATCTCCACCATATTCAACTTCACCATTTTCGCCATACATTATTAAAGCTACATCATGCTGAATAGCCATTTTCAATGGAAAATTAGCCTGCCCATATATAAAAGGCTGGAATGGGTCACCCATATGGGTAAATGCAAGCTGTGTTAATTTACGAGTAATCATTGGATTAGGCGTACCAAGGATATGATCAAAACCAGCAGCAATAAAGTTATCTAAATTTTTACGCCCTAATGTAGTTGGAAGTAGAGGTGCCCAAGTAACACAAAGTGGATTCATATTGTACTTGTACTTCAACATGTGCGCCACAAAACTTCCATCTTTACCCCCACTGCAAGGTACAATTACGTCATAATGGCCATTTTTATTTCTATGCTTATCACAGAGCTCACGTAACTCTAAATCTCTTTTATTCCAGTCAATAGATGACTTTTTAAATTCGGAAAAATTACATGCCCCACAAACACCTTGATCGTCAAATTTAATACGAGGCCTTTGATTTGACATCGTGCACTTTTTACAAAATACAACCTCGTTGGGAAGGTTGTACATTTCTTTCACGTTTTTTCTTTCTATCATTTTACACCTAAGTTCAGTTGCGCTAGCTTGAAATCGTTATTGTCATCAATATCGATTGAAGATTCTTTAGACATTACAATAGATAGTGTGTCATCGAATATGAGCTTTTTGTCTCGCTGAAATTTCTTTAACCCTACTATGTAGATTGCACCATTCAACAAGTAAGTAACAGGTAAATCTTGCCTTCTTGAAAACTGTCCTTCTGAATTAATAACCGGCAAAATTTTGTTATCTTCACGGATAAAATGCCAATAAGGACTTTTATCCGCCTTAACAACACTAACTACAGAAGAAGGGGCATCAAAGCAATATAGACCATACGCAGTTTTAATATCAGTATGTGTTCTGAAAGGAGAGGTAGGTTGCAAAACAATTATCACATCATAATATTCATCAACAGATCTAATGGCATGACTAATAACATCAACTGTAGTTGCAGTGTCCGTAGCCAAACTGGCAGGCCGTTTGAAAGGAACATCAGCACCATATTTTTTACTTATAGTACCTATTATATCACAATCTGTTGACACAATCGTTTTATTTATAAAATTAGAGCTTAAAGACGCCTCAATAGTCCATGCTATAAGAGGTTTATCGCCAAGTATTTTTATATTTTTACCAGGTAAACCTTTGCTGCCTCCCCTTGCAGGTATTACTGCGAGGACTTTATTGTTTTTCATTATAATAAGCCTAGCGAAAAAATATCAGTTTGAGCTTTTTTGAAGTCATCTATTCTGCCAATATCTAACCAATATTCATAGAATGGAAACATTAGAACACCGTTATTAATAAATCGTTCTAGTAACTTAGGCATGTCTACAAGCTCATTTAACCCAACACTGTTTATAATTTCTCTTCCTATTACATAAATACCAGCATTTATATAAAATCGTTGCAAAGGTTTTTCTATCATACTTGATATGTTGTGCCCTTCATTTTCTATAACGCCAAAGGGTACTTGATAATCATACTCACGAACACACATGGTTGCATTTGCTTGGTGTCTATTATGGAAATTTAGTACAGCTTCAAAATCAATTTTTGTCAGTATATCAGAATTTAGCACAATAATGGGCAGTTCAGGTAAGTTTTTTGGCAATAAACCTAAAGCTCCACCGGTTCCTAGAGGAGTTTTCTCGTAAACATAGTTAATAGAGACACCCCATTTTTCACCTGTTCCAAAATAATTTTGTATCATTTCAGGTAAATAGTGTGTTGAGATATAAAAATTTTGGAATCCTGCTTTTATAAGGCTTAAAAGTTGAATTTCTAATATTGGTG
>MDSY01005901.1_pt1 | contig 17743 bp, 18 predicted proteins | sample 811131 | NCBI WGS metagenome assembly MDSY01 (sample SAMN05326643, study PRJNA326480) | marine metagenome | isolation source: seawater | place: Atlantic Ocean: South West | collected 2010
AAAATCTGCAGGTTCAGTTTTTCTTGGGATGTGGAGCCCAGAATCAGCCGGTGATTATTGCAGTGGAACAAATCACGTTCTTCCAACTGGTGGTTTTACAAAATCACTTAGTGGAATTACTGTTGCAAGCTTCCAAAAAACTATCTCAGTTCAGGAGATTACAAAGAAGGGTTTAGGAAATCTATCAAACGATATAGTCAAGCTAGCTCGTGCAGAAGGTCTTGAAGCTCACGCTAGAGCAGTTGAAGTAAGGTTGGGTAAAAATGAATATTGATATCAGAAGTATAGTCAGACCAGAAGTGCTGCGTTTAAAGCCTTATGTGCCAGCTAAAAAAGTTACAAATAAAGTCAGATTAAACGCGAATGAAAGTCCATTTTCTGTAACTGAAAAGGCAGAAGCAATGTCGCTAAATTTATATCCAGATGCAGTTCCTTATAAAATTAGAAGTTCAGTTGCTAATTATTTAGGCATTGAAGAAGAGAATTGTGTTGTAACCAGAGGCAGCACTGAAGCAATAGATATTTTAATCCGTACTTTTTGTTCACCTAATGATGACGAGATTATTATTTTCCCACCGACATTTGAAATGTATCAGTTTTATGCAGCTATACAGGGAATTAATATTGTTCGCGTTCCTTTACTCGAAGATAGCAACTATCAAATTGATATTGATGTTTTTAAAAGCAAATTAAGCAAAAAAAGTAAGCTGACCTTTCTTTGCTCTCCCTCTAACCCTACAGGCCATTCGATAGATAAAACTTCTATTTACCAGGTTTGTGAATTGTTAAAAGGTTATGGTCTTTTAGTTCTAGATGGTGCGTACGCAGAATTTTCTGACCAAGCTGTTTATCGAGAAATACTCAACGATTTCTCCAATGTGGTTGTCTTAAGGACTCTATCAAAAGCTTTTGGCCTAGCAGGATCACGATGCGGTGCTTTAATTGGTAGTAATGAGATATGTGAATATATTATGAGAGTTATACCACCCTACTCTTTCTCAAAACCATCAGAGGAGACAGTCCTTCAGTCATTAACTGATGAAGGCATAGAAAAATCAAAAGAAAACATAAAATTAATACTCAAGGAACGCCAATACTTAGAAAATCAGTTAAGAGATTTAACCTGCGTTGATAAGGTATTCCCATCAGAAACGAATTTTGTCCTTGTAAAAACTACTGACGCAGAACAATTTTGTGAACGAGCAAAAGAATCGGGATTTCTTTTACGTAATGTTGGTTATCAACCAACTCTAAATAACTGTGTAAGAATTACTGTCGGCAGTAGAGAGCAAAACCGAAGTCTTATAAGAGGCTTAAAAGATGAATAATCAATCACAAAAAATACTCTTTATAGATCGGGACGGGACTTTAATTTTTGAGCCTGAGGATTTTCAAGTTGATTTGCTTTCTAAGATCCGTTTAGTGCCAGGCGTTATTGAGGCTTTAGCTAAGCTTAAAGATAGTGGTTATCTTTTAGTCATGGTTACAAATCAAGACGGACTGGGCACAGACTCATTTCCTGAAGCTGATTTTCAAAAATGTCAGAAGTTTATAATTGATCTATTGGCTTCACAGAATATTACCTTTGAGAGAGTCTTTATCTGCCCTCACTTTGAAAGGGATCACTGCGATTGCAGAAAACCCAGGACAGGCTTATTAACTCAATTTCTTGTAGATCAGAGTATCGATAAAGCCAGATCTTACGTTATTGGTGACAGAGACACCGATCTTCAGTTAGCGGACAATCTCGGTTTGCAAGGTATAAAAATTAATCCAAAGACCGAAGGTGAATGGATTCGTATCAGCGACTCTATTTTGAGCCAAGATCGAATGGCTTTAGTTTGCAGAGAAACTAATGAGACTAAAATAACCGCAAGCGTCAATCTCGACTCTTCTTTACCATTATCGATTAATACAGGCATAGGTTTTTTCGATCATATGATTGAACAATTAGGGAAACATTCGGGAATATCAATAGAATTAAAATGCAATGGAGATCTGGAGGTTGATCAGCATCATACGGTAGAAGACGTATCAATTACATTGGGTCAAGCTATCAAAGAGTCCTTAAGCAACAAAAGAGGAATCGGTCGCTATGGTTTTACTCTGCCAATGGACGATGCTCTAGCAACAATTGCTATTGATCTATCGGATCGACCATTTTTTAAATTTAATGGGGAGTTTAGAAGAGAAGTTATTGGAGAGTTACCAACTGAATTAGTTCCACACTTTTTTTATACCTTTAGTCAATCACTCGGAGCAAATATACATTTGAGCGTTTCAGGTGAGGATGATCACCATAAAATAGAAGCCTGTTTTAAGGCTCTTGGTAGAGCCCTATCTCAAGCTCTAAGTATTTCAGGAAACAAAGATCTGCCTTCTACAAAAGGAACATTATAAATGAAACAGCAAGTTGCTATTATCAGCTCAGTAGGCTCTAATCTAGCTTCTCTTAAATTCGCTTTAGATCGACTAGATGTCAATTATTGTGAGACTGAGGATCCTCAAAAAATTATTAATTCCAGCCATGTAATTTTACCGGGTGTTGGGTCTGCACAAAAAGCCATAAAGACCCTAAAGAACAATGATCTAATTGAGGTTATCCCATCACTAAATCAGCCAACTTTGGGAATTTGTCTCGGCATGCAGTTACTGATGCAAACATCCAATGAGAATAACTGTGAATGCTTAGGAATCATAGAAGGCAATTGTGAATCATTTGTAGCTGATCGTGACCACCCTGTACCCCATATGGGCTGGAACAGCCTGAGTATTAATTATTCATCAGAGTTAACTAATGAGATAAAAGAAGGCGAGTATTTTTATTTTGTGCATGGTTACTATATTCCAATTCTTAAGGAGACTGTCGGGATCACAGAGTATGCATCATCGTTTTCATCAATTATCCAAAAAGACAATTTTTTTGGCACTCAATTTCACCCTGAAAAATCAGGATTGCAGGGAGCAACTCTGTTATCTAATTTCTTAAATATTCAATAATATGCAATTAATACCAGCCATAGATCTATTGAATGGGCAATGTGTTAGATTGTTTCAAGGTGATTTTAATGACATTACCTATTACGACAAAGATCCTGTCTCATTAGCAAAATATTACGAATCCTTAGGTCTTTCTAGAATTCATCTGGTTGATTTAGACGGTACTAGGGATGGAATTACTATGAATGAGAATATTGTTGAGCAAATTATTAATGTGACAAATCTAGAGGTTCAAATGGGAGGTGGATTACGATCCAAGAGTAAGATTAGCAAATGGTTGGAATCATCAATTAACTATTTGGTAATTGGGAGTTATGCCATAGAGAATATTGAAGATTTTAACTTGTTTGTAGACGATCAAGATAAAAGAAAAATTATTATTGCATTGGATGTAAGAACAGATATTTCACCTCCTGAAGTAATGATTAAAGGCTGGAAAGAATCATCAGGCATGGATTTATGGTCATTAATTAAAGAATTTATAAATTTTGGATTTAATGACTTTCTTATTACAGATATTCAAAAAGATGGAACCCTTAAGGGTCCTAATATTCAGCTTTACGAAAGATGCATGAAGGCCAGTCCTGGTGCACGCTTCATATGCTCTGGTGGTGTTAGCAGTATTGAAGATTTAATCAAACTTAGGGATAAATCAATCCACGCAGCAGTTGCCGGTAAATCGCTGCTTGAAAATAAAATTTCACAACAGGAGATAAAACGATTCTTACTCGGCGAATAATTCCCTGCCTTGATGTCAAAGATGGCAATGTCGTAAAAGGTGTAAAATTCAGAGATCATCGAATTGTTGGTGATATTTTAGACTTATCGATTCGCTACAATGAAGAAGGTGCTGATGAGTTAGTTTTTTATGATATTACAGCCAGCCCAGATAAAAGGACGGTCGATCGAAGTTGGGTTAACAAAGTTGCTAGTAAAATTAATATTCCGTTTTGTGTTGCAGGAGGCATTAAAAGTATTAAAGATGCTGAAGAGATACTTAACTATGGTGCAGACAAGATTTCTATTAACACTCCAGCTATCGAAAGACCTGAATTAATCACAGAGCTGGCTAATAACTTTGGATCACAATGTGTGGTGGTTGGCATCGACAGTTATTACAAAGATAATCAATATTTGGTTTACAGCCACACTGGGAACCCAACTAAAACCAAAGAGACCAAAAAAGAGACATTTTCATGGGCAAAAGAAGCAGAGGCCAGAGGTGCAGGCGAAATTGTCTTAAATTGCATGAATCAAGACGGTGTCAGAAAAGGTTATGACATCGAACAACTAATTGGAGTTAATGAGGTTATTAACATCCCCCTTATTGCTTCAGGCGGGGCTGGACAATTAGCTGATTTCTCGGAGGTTATTTTAAATGCTAATGTAAGTGGGGCCCTTGCTGCTAGTGTGTTTCATAAAAATGTAATCAAAATTTATGATTTAAAAGTATTTTTAAAAAGTAAGGATATCGAGGTTAGATTATGAAAGAAAATAAAAGAAGTTTTATTTATGATTTAGAAAACATTATTAACCAAAGAATAGCTGAATCAGACGAGAGCAGTTACACATTCCAACTTATTTCATCTGGTTCTGGTCTGATGGCAAAGAAATTGGTTGAAGAGAGTGCTGAGCTTGCGGTTGCATCTTTAGAGCAACCCATTAAGAGAGAAGAGCTTTTATGGGAGTCAGCAGATTTAATGTATCATTTACTTGTGTTAATGAGGGCAAATGATATAAGTTTTGATGATCTTTCAAATGAACTTGAATCAAGGCATCATAAATAAGATATGACAATTACACAAAGCCAAATTGAGAGTTTTAGAAACTTAGGTTTCCTAGTGATAAAAGACTTTTTTGATGCAAAAGTAATGAATAATATTCTCAAAGAGGTCAATGCCATGGAGGATGAGGAACCTCTTAAAGGCGGGATCATGAAATATTTTGAAGAATCCAGCAATAACTCAAACCCAACTCCTACTAAACCTCTCCTAATTCGTATTGAGAATTTCATTGAGGCTAATGATTATCTGAATTCCATTGTAAATCATCCAACCATTCATGAAATCCTCACAGAATTATTTGATGAGCCAGGGGTATTATTAAAAGAAAAGATTAATTATAAACCGCCTGGTTCACCACCTGATCACCTGCATCAAGATTCGCAGGCAGGTTGGGATGATTATGGCAGTGAATTCTTGTCTGTATTAATAGCTGTAGAAAATAGCACTACGGAGAATGCTTGTGTTGAGTTCGATACTTCTGGTGCATACAAAGATTCATTAGCAGGCCCATTGTGGGAACCCCTAGATGCTGATGATTTACCAGACCTAAATTTGCAACCTATTGAAACAAATAGTGGAGATATAATTATCTTTAACAGCTATGTCCCACATGGCTCGGAATCCAATTCTTCAAATCAAAGACGCTGCAATATATACCTTACTTACAATAAGCTATCAGAGGGCGATCATCGAATTGAATATTTTAAAGACAAGAGAAAAAGTTTTCCGCCTAACAATGAAAGAGACCCTAATAAAGATTACAGTTTTAAGGTCTGAAACTAGATCAGTTTATTGGGATTCATTATGTTATTAGGGTCAATGCTTGATTTAAGTGATTGCATTAACTGAATCTTTACTGGATCCGAAAAGTACACCAAATCATCTTTTAATTTAGTTCCGATCCCGTGTTCAGCACTAAAAGAGCCACCGAGTGATTCAGCAATTTCGTGCACCTTTCTGTTTACATCAAAGATTTTATCTAGAAACTCCTGTTCCTCCATAGCATCTGGTTGTTTTTTAGTGAAATGCAGATTGCCGTCACCCATGTGTCCAAAAGTATAAACAACGGAAACGCCTACAATTTCTTGCATACCTCTTGATGCGGTTTCAATAAATTCTGGAATTTTCTTTATAGGTACAGAAATATCATGATGAATTCCTCTGCCTGATAATTTTTCAGCTTCAGAAATACCGTGTCTTATTTTCCATATATCATCCTTTTCTTTTTCATTGTTGGCAACTATGGCGTCGATAATCATTCCTGATTCCATGTGTTTATTTAAAAAATCTAGTATAAGTGCATCTTCTGTATTAATTATTTCAACAATGACTTGCCACGGGTGTTCTGAATTTAAAGGGATACGAAAATGAGGTAAGTATTTTTCTACTGCCTGTATGCAAGTGTTACTCATAAATTCGAATGCAGAAACATTATCACCAAATGAATCCTTGGTTAAGTTAAGTAAATCTATTGCTTCTTCAGGGCTATTTAAGGCGAGAAGACTGGTGCATGTGTTTTTTGGCTCAGAGTAAAGCTTTAAACAGACTTTAGTAATAATTCCAAGAGTGCCTTCAGCGCCGATAAAAAGCTGTTTTAGGTCGTACCCTGTGTTGTCCTTTCTTAATGCCTTTAGATCGCTGAATAACTTTCCATTCGGAAGAACTACCTCTATTCCCATTACTTGGTCTCTAGCCATGCCGTATTTTAAAACATTAACACCGCCAGCATTGGTTGAAATATTGCCACCAATCTGACAGGATCCCTCAGCACTAAGGCTTAAAGGGAAAAGCAGATTGTTTGCAGACGCTGCTTCTTGAATGGTTTGCAATATACAACCTGACTCCACAGTGATTGATCGATTGTAGAGGTCGATATCTATTATCTTATTTAGCTTAGAGGTGTTAATAACAATTTCAATACGTTTATCTTCTGATAAAGGCACATTGGCTCCGCATAAACTGGTATTACCTCCTTGTGTTGTAATGCCCAGATTATTTTTATTACAAAGAGATACAATTTCCATCACATGATCTACAGATTCTGGAAGCACTATTAACGGAGTATCTCCTTTAATCTGCCCTCTCCAATCTTCGAGATATTTCTCAATCTCCTTTTTTTCGGTTATGCAGTTCTTAATCCCAACCACTTTTTGGAATTTAATACTTAAATCTTTGAAGTTTTCAGGCATTAATCTTTTTCATCAAAGACCAAATCGAAATAAATAATGAGGCAATAATTGGACCAATGACAAAGCCAGATATCCCGAACAAACTAATTCCTCCAATGGTTGTAAGCAGGACCAAATAGTCAGGCAAAGACGTCTCCTTACTTATCAAATAGGGCCTTAGTAAATTATCCACAAGACCGATAATAAAAAGTCCTGAAAATAATAAGATTAAACCTTGTACCCACATTCCGCTATAAATAAGAAATATAGTAATTGGGAGCCAAACAACTGCTGTTCCAATTCCAGGAAAAATACTAAATAGAGCCATTAAGAATCCCCACAAAATAGCCCCTTGGATATTTAATATTGAGAGGATGACAAAGCCCAAAAAACCTTGTACAAAAGCAACTATAAAAGTTCCTTTAATAGTAACTTTTGTGACTTGATGAAATTGATCGAGTAAATACCTTTCGTGATCATCATCCATAGGAAAAACACTGATACAGTTATTAATAATATTTTCACCGTCCTTTAGGAAAAAGAACAGCAGGTAGATCATTATTAGAGACGATACTATGAAGCTGAAAATATTTTCTGTAATCCTCATTAGGGTCGTGTAAGTTAATTGAGATAAGCTGTATACAAATTGATTCAGTTGCTTATAGATATCATCAATATTCAAACCAATGAGCTTTATAGTATTTTCAATACTCGGAATTATTGATGAAGACCCAATCTCAAAAACTCCTGACTCAAGCATGGAGACTATTTTAAATAATTCATTGGTTATCGCTCCAAGGATTAGGATGCTTGGCAGAATAACCAGGAGAAGAATAACAAAAATTGTAAGTGAGCTTGATAATGATGGCCTTACAGTTTTTTTATTCAGCCAATTATAAAATGGTGAAAAGAGTATCGAAAAGATGATTGCCCAAAAAACAGGAATTAAATAATCGATAAGGAGCATTGAGAATAAAATAGTAGTAATCGCAAGGATTATGAAATATGCATTTTTACTTTTCATTTGTGTTTTTACTTCAAAAATTCTTAAATAATTATAATCTTAAACAATTATGAATAGTCGGTATTTTTATTTTGAATAATATTGTAGACAATGTAATTAGAGAACTAGAGTTTAAAGCTGGGGTAACCCTAGCTAGTTTTGGCCTCCAGGCTGAGTTGAAATCTATTCAGAATTATCTCAATAAGGAGTCAATCGATGAAGACTTAAGAGACGCCTGTTACATTATATTTAGAACTCATTTCATTAGGGAGGCTCTCAAGCGCGATGATGCTGAAGATGCCTGTTATAACCTCATCATGCTCTGGGATCACTGCTCTAAGGCAGGCGATGAAAATTACAATGAAATTTTAGTTGATTCAATTGACAAGCTTCTCAAAGTTACAAATAAGCGAATTAAAACAGTAAAGAATAGACATCTTAGAGTCCTAGAGCTTAATAAGATGAATTGGTCTATTGACGCCATAGCTGCAGACACAGGATACTCTAGACGTCAGATATCGAGAGTTATTAACGGCCATACTAAGAATTAGTCTTTGTGGTCGGGACGAGAGGATTTGAACCTCTGACCCCCTGAACCCCATTCAGGTGCGCTACCAGGCTGCGCCACGCCCCGAGATTTAATGCATTAATCTAAGATATCAATTACGGCTTCTAGATCTGATCTTATGTCGCTTAAAGCAGAAGATTTTGATTCTTTCTCTGACTCATCAACCGAGAGTTTTTGTTTGGCACCTTTTATGGTGTAACCGTTTTCATAAAGTAATTCTTTAATCTGCCTTATCAATAAAACATCATGTCTTTGGTAGTATCTTCGGTTTCCTCTTCTCTTGATTGGTTTAAGCTGGGTGAATTCTTGTTCCCAGTATCTTAAAACATGCGCTTCGACTTCACATAAGTCACTAGCCTCGCTGATTGTAAAATATCTTTTAGTGGGTATTGAAGGGAGTTGTGAAGTATTTTCAATCATTTGAAAGAGTTTTGACAGCCTCTTTGAGCTTTTGTCCTGATTTGAAAGTAACAACTCTTCTCGCAGATATTTCAACATCTTCACCGGTTCGGGGGTTTCTCCCTGGCCGCGGAGATTTATCTTTAAGTTGAAAATTACCAAATCCAGAAAGTTTAACCTCTTGGCCATCTTCAAGTAGATCTTTAATATGATCAAATAGAGAATCTACTAACTCTTTAGCTTCTCTTTTATTGAGTCCAATTTCGTTGTTAAGGTCTTCAATAATTTCTGATTTTGTTAACGTCATTATCTTACTGTTATATTTAATTTTTTGAGTATATTTTGATTGATCTTCAACATGGATTTATCAATCTCATCGTCATTAAGGGTGCGTGATTTTGATTGAAAAATCAAGCCTATAGAAACACTTTTTCTACCTGCACCAATTTTGTCTCCTTTGAAAACATCAAAGATTATAATCTCTTCTAAGTCTTTGATTTTGTTTGATTCTATCAAATCTATAACTTGGTTAATTTCTATTGAATCATCCATTAATAATGATAAGTCTCTCCTTGAGTATGGAAAGTATTTTGTTGGTGAATAATTTAGAATCATAGGTGATTTTAGAACATCGTGGTTAAGTTCAAAGACAATTGGATTGGAATCCAGTTTTAGGTCACTTGTTACCTCCGGATTAATTTCACCGATATAACCAATAACTTTATTTTTTAGATTGATCGATGCAGTTCTCCCCGGACAAAGCATCTTGTGGTTGGTTTGTTTGAAAGAAACTTCTGATTTAAGATTAAAGCATTCCAAAAGAGTCTCTAAATCACCTTTAATATCAAAGAAATCAATTGGCGAATTAGATTTTCCCCATTGTTCTCTATCACGGTTGCCATAAGCTAGACCAGAAATAACTGTTATCTCATGGGGAGATTTTCTTACCGAAGAAAAAACTTTTCCAACCTCAAAAACACGAACATCTTTCTGTTGTCGTTTAATGTTATAGACTAAATTGGATAGCAACCCAGGCCATAATGAGTTCCTCATTACAGACATTTCAAGAGACAGAGGGTTCTGAAGGTCCATAACATCAATAGTGGAATTATTAGATGAGGCATTCATGGAAGGGCTGACGAAACTATAATTAATGACTTCTGAATACCCAAGATTGCACAGTAGATTATTGATTAAGTTTCGTTTATCTAGTCTTTTTGTCTCCTGACCTAGGCTAATATCCTGAGTTTCTCTTACCTCAGGAATAGTGTCATAGCCATAGATTCTTGCGATTTCTTCAATCAGATCACACTCACCCTCAATATCAAACCGATAACTTGGTGCTTTAACTTTCCATCCTTCATAACCAAAGTCTTTTTCTTTCGTTTCCATGTTAAGTTTTTCAAGTATTGATTTAATTCTTTTATTAGGAATTCTAATACCCAAAATTCTTTTAATTTGTTCTTTTCTTAAGAAAATGTTTTTGTTCTTTGGCTTATCTTTTTTGCTGATAGATTCATTTATTGGTCCATTCTCTCCACCTGCTACTTGATTAAGTAGTTGAGTAAACCTCTCGATTGCATGTCTTTGAATGTTTGGATCTACCCCTCGTTCAAATCTCAAACTTGCTTCACTATGAAGATTTAACATTCTGGCTTTACCCATAATTGTTTCATAATTAAAGTAAGCTGATTCTAGAAGAATTGATGAGGTTGTTTCTGATATACCAGACTCTAGGCTTCCCATAATTCCCGCTATACCTAAAGGCTTTTCGTTATCGGCTATAATTAGGAAATCTTTGTTAAGTATTTGCTGGCTTCCATCGAGAATATTTAAAGTTTCTTTATTTTTAGCTCTTCGAACTATGATCTTGGATCTTACAGTATCAAGGTCATAAGTATGAAGTGGTTGACCTGTCTCAAGCATGACAAGATTCGCAATGTCCACAACTAAATTAATAGATTTAAATCCACATAACTCCAGACGTTCTTTTAACCATTTAGGGGATTGAGTCTTGTTGTTATAATTTTTTATAACTCGAGTTATAAAAACTGGACAGTCTTTAACGGAATTGACCTTTATTGGGATAATTTCTTTATGATGTAATTCACAATCAGTTTTTGTGAGTTCTTTATAAGATTTATTACTTATAGCAGAAAGTTCTTGAAGGATTCCTTTAACACTAAAACAGTCTGCACGATTAGGAGTTAATGAGAAATCAATGACAGGTTTTTTTTTATGCGTTAGTAGCTCACATTCAAGTCCTGAGAGTGTTAATTTTTCCACCACATAATCTGCATCCAGATCCTGTCTAGAAAATTCATTTAACCAATCTATTGGAAGTTTCATTATTATTTAAATTGACTTAAGAAACTCAGGTCGTTTTCATAAAACAATCTGATATCTTTAATTCCATATTTAAGCATTGTTAATCTTTCAACGCCCATACCGAAGGCATAGCCACTGTATTTTTTATTATCTATACCCAAATTGTCCAAAACCTTTGGGTGTACCATTCCGCAACCTAATATTTCTAGCCACTGACCATCATTCGATAGTAAGTCAACTTCTGCAGATGGTTCTGTAAAAGGAAAGTATGAGGGCCTGAACCTTAAACTCATTTCATCATTAAAAAAACTATTAATGAAATCGTGGAGTATGCCCTTTAGGTGTGTAAAATTTATATCTTTATCTATCACCAAGCCTTCAACCTGGTGGAACATTGGTGTGTGTGTTATATCAGAATCTCTTCTGTAGACTTTACCAGGTGCAATTACTCGAATTGGGACCCCATCTCTTTCCATGCTTCTAATTTGGATGGGTGATGTATGCGTTCTAAGTAAATATTCATTATTAAAGTAAAATGTATCATGCATTGCTCTTGCAGGATGGTTACCAGGGATATTCAATGCTGTGAAATTATGGTATTCGTCTTCTATTTCAGGCCCATCATCAACCAAAAACCCCGCATTGATAAAGATTTTCTCTATTTGATTTAACGTTATTGATAGAGGGTGTATATTGCCAATTGATGATGTTTTACCTGGTAATGTAATATCAATTGCAGCTTGCTCAATGCTAGCTTTAATTTTTTGGGTATTTAGTTCAGTTTTTTTTAACGATATTTTTTCCTGGAGAGTCTTTTTAATTTCATTAATTTGTTTTCCAAACTGTGGTCGTTCCTTAGGATCAAGTTTCGATAGTGATTTTAACTCCAAGCTAACTTTACCTTTCTTACCTAGATAGAAAACTCTGACAGAGTCGAGTTCTTTTAAAGATGAACAATTAGATATATCTTCTTTTGCCTGACGAGTAAGTTCTGACAAACTCTTTGTCATGTTATGATTTTTCTAAAGCTGCTTTGGCTTTATCTGAAAGGACCTTGAAAGCTTCTAAATCGTTAATAGCCAGATCAGCCAGTATTTTCCTATCAATTTCAATGCCCGCTGTTTTAAGTCCATGCATTAGTTTGCTGTAAGAGAGATCATACAGTCTCGCAGCAGCATTGATTCTAATAATCCACAATGATCTAAATTGCCCTTTCTTTTTTCTTCTATCCCTATATGCATATTGGCCAGCCTTTATAGCGGCTTGTTTAGCAACTTTAAAAAGACGACTTCTTGCACCGTATTGACCTTTTGTCTTTTTTAGTACTTTTTTATGTTTAGCTTTTGAGGTAACACCTCTTTTTACTCTAGCCATTTTACTTCCTTGAATTAACTATAAGGCAGAAGTTTCTTTATGCTCTTCTTATCACCATCGGCAATAAGAGAAGACGACCGAAGATGTCTTTTTCTTTTACTGCTCTTCTTAGTAAGAATATGGTTCATATGAGATGAACTTCTCTTATATTTGCCGCTTCCAGTCTTTTTAAACCGTTTCGCAGCTCCTTTGTTTGTTTTTAATTTTGGCATAATATTTTTTAGTTACTTTTTGGCGCTACAATCATAACAAGTTGTCTACCTTCAAATTCTGCTTCTTGTTCGATCATTGCAACCGTCTCTATATCTTTAAGAACTCTTTCCAATAATTTATGTCCGAGTTCTACATGTCTCATTTCTCTACCACGATATCTAAGGGAAATCTTAACCTTATTTCCTTGGTCGAGGAATTCTCTTATTTTATTAACTTTTACGTCGTAATCACCTTTTTCTATTAAGGGTCTAAATTTAATCTCTTTTACCTGGAAGACTTTTTGTTTTTTCTTTGCACCTTGGGTTTTCTTTTTTTGTTCAAATAAGAACTTACCGTAATCTAGTATTCTGCAAACCGGTGGTTCAGTGTTGGGTGATACTTCGACCACATCCATTCCCTTATTGCTTGCTAGCTCTATAGCTTCGCTAATGCTTAGAATACCTAGTTGAGTCCCATCTTCATCAATCAGCCTCACTTCGGAGACTTTAATTTGATTATTCTTCCTGACCCTTTTTTTTGCAGCGATAATGTTCCTCCTTATATAACCAGTTCTTTTTTAATACTTTTTAGGAAATCTTTTAATTTCATATTTCCTAAGTCTTCACCTTTCTGTGTTCTCACAGTAATTTCTTTACTGCTAACTTCACGGTCACCCACTATTATTAAATACGGTACCTTTTTTAAAGTGTGATCGCGAATTTTAGAGCCTATTTTTTCGTTTCTCAAGTCAATTTCGGTTCTAAAGCCATTTTTTTTCATCTCATCATTGACGTCTTCAGCATAATCATTTTGTTTTTGGTTGATCGGCATGACACAAATTTGAGTTGGCGCAAGCCACAATGGGAATTTTCCTGCATAGTGTTCTACCAAAATTCCAAAGAATCTTTCGATTGAACCGAGTAATGCTCGATGGATCATAATCGGGCGATACTTTTTGCCGTCGTTACCGATATAATTCATATCAAAACGATCAGGCAAATTAAAATCTAACTGAACAGTTGAACACTGCCATAATCGACCAATGGCATCTTTTATTTTTATATCGATTTTAGGGCCATAAAATGCCCCTCCTCCAATGTCCATTTTATAATCCAAAGACTTAGACTCCAGAGCACTAACTAGTGCGTCTGTAGCTTTATCCCAAATCTCTTCGCTACCGACATATTTTTCTGGTCTGGTTGCCAGGTGAATTTCAAATTCTTCAAAATTAAATGCGTTCAGCATTCTTATTGCCAGATCTAATATTTGTTTAATCTCATCTTCAATTTGATCTTCTGAACAAAAAATATGTGAATCATCTTGTGTAAAGCCTCTTACTCTCATCAGACCATGAAGCGCTCCCGTCATTTCATGTCTATAAACAGTGCCTAATTCTGCCCACCTGATGGGGAGTTCTCTATAGGATCTGATAGTATTTTTATAGATTAAAACGTGAAACGGGCAATTCATAGGCTTCAATCGATACAGTTGATTCTCATCTTCGATTGCCTTGTACATGGATTCTTCATAGAAGTCCGTGTGCCCTGATGTCTCCCAGAGGTTATTAAGAGCTATATGAGGTGTATAGAGAAGCTCATAATTTGCATCCTCATGTTCTTTTTTCCAATAGTTCTCAATAATATTCCTAACTTTAGCCCCTTTTGGGTGCCAGAAAACAAGACCCCCACCTGCGTCTTCTTGAATGCTGAACAAATCAAGATCTTTTCCGATTCTTCTGTGATCTCTTTTTTCAGCTTCTTCTATCTGTGTCAGGTAGCTTTTAAGTTCTTTTTTTGTTCTCCACGCAGTACCATATATTCGTGTCAGCATCTCGTTACTAGAGTCGCCTTTCCAATAAGCTCCTGCTACTTTTGTTAGGCTAAACGGCCCAACAAACCCTAAATTTGGAAGATGTGGGCCAACACACAGATCAATAAATTGAGTGTCGCTGTTTGTGTATATCTGAAAGTCTTTATCTTGTTCTGATTCAGTGATAATTCTTATCTTGTAGTCTTCTTTATTTTTTTTGAAAAGATTGATAGCTTCTTTTTTTGAATGTATTGATTTGTTAATCGACGCTTTTGATTCTATAAGTCTTTGCATTTCGCTCTCAATTGCAGATAAGTCTTCTGATGAGATAGCCTTATCGGAAAGGACATCGTAATAAAAACCATTATCAATAGTAGGCCCTATTGCCAATTTAGAATTAGGGAATAGATTCTTAATAGCAGCAGCAAGCACTTGTGCGGCAACAGTGTGACGCATGATTTCTAAGCCTTCATCTGAGTCGATTGTGATTATAGAGACAGAACAATCATGCTCAATTTTGTCGTCTAAATCTTTTTGGACGCCATCAATATTCATTGCTACAGCACTTTTTGCCAAGCCTGGACCGATTTGTTGTGCTAAATCTAGACCGGTTGAGCCTTTTGGTAGCTTCTGCTTAGATCCGTCTGGTAATGTAATATTCATTATTAATGGTTCTTTATTGTAACTGAAACTGATTTAAAAGATGGTGTTCTGCTTCTTTTATCGGCATATTGTGGGATCAATATATTAGCCTCCGGCATATAAGTCATCACATTTCCTGGTTTTATATTGTATTCAGCTAAGATGAGACCTTTCATGACCCCTGTTTCACTTCTAACATCAACTATGTCACCACTTGATAGTCCTAATGACTGGATATCATTAGGGCTGATATAGAGAACATTTCTTTTTGTCTGATTCCTATGAGTGTCTTTCTCGTCATATATCATGGTATTGAACTGCCCTTCGCTTCTCACCGAAGTTAATTTAAATGAGCCCATTTGATCTTTAGGCTCCCATTCAGTGTTTTTGGGGATCTTAAATATGGCTTTACCAGAATCTGTATTAAATTCAGGTTTTAGCAAATAGTTTCCACCGATATGAAATTGTTTTTTGTCAGTCTCTATGTTTTCTATATCGTCTATACCTGGAAGAAGTTTAGAGAGTGCTCGACGAATATTTTTATCTTCTCTGAAGACACTGAAGTCAATTAGCTCTTTATTAATAACTTTAGTCGCTAAGTCTGACATTATTTCAATCTCAGAATTAATAAAATTTCCTTTTTCTCTTTCATTGTCTTGGATCCTAAACGGAAGTACTATATTTTCCCCTTCGATGCCATTTAAGTTTGTTTGATTTAATGTCGAATTAATCATCACTTTAAATGGTATTGAGCTTAAGGCGCTTTCTGAGAAATCACTGTCTGGATTGACTGAGAAGAGATTCCCTCCTAGCAAGAAAGCAAACTCGATCTCTCCTCTAGCAGCAGCTTGAATGCATGTAAGAGTATCCATTCCTTGATACTTTGGTAATGATAATTTGTATCTTTGTTCGATGAGCTTCAGTATTTTTGATTTTAATTCCTCGCTAATACCCATAAAACCAACATTTTCAACATTATCATGCCATCTTAAAGGTAGAAGACCTTTTCCTTCTTCGCCGACCATCCCCCTTAGAAGAGCAAGGTTGCTTATGGATTCAATATTATCGGTGCCATTGATATGATGAGTTAGCCCCATTCCCCATGTAAATACAGTGTTTTTTGAGTTGAGATAGATTGAACTAATCTTTTCAATCTCATTTATTTCAATGCCAGAAATTTTGATTATTTTTTCCCAACTTACGCTTCTTACAAATTTGAAATAACTTTCGTAATCTTCGCAAAAATCCTCTAAGAAATTCATGTTGCAATGCTGGTTTTCAATTAGGTATTTAGAAATCCCTGTTAATAATGCGGTATCTCCACCCACATGTACTTGACAATAATGGGTAGGTGAAGCTAATTCCTCTAGACTGGATTCAAAAGATGGGTTGATAACGATAACCTCCCCTCCTTTTTTTCTGTGCTCAGATAATTCTTGGATAAACCGAGGGTGATTAGAAGCTGGATTAGCACCTAAAACAAAGATCAGGTCAGCTTTCTTAAGATCTTCGTAACGTATTGTGGACGGACCAGTTCCTATGGTCGAAGCTAAAGCAAGACCCGATGCCTTGTGACAATAGTTAGAACAATTAATTATATGATTGCACCCGTATACCCTTGCAAAAATTTGAAGAATTAACGCAGCCTCATTAGAGGATCGTCCTGATGCATAAAAGAAACCTTTATTTGGATCTGTTTGTTTTAATTTCTTACCGATAAGATTGATGGCATCTTTGTAAGAGATTACCGAATAGGATTGAGCTCCTTGTTTTTTATAAAGTGGACTTGCAATCCTGCCTAAATCATTCAATTGCTTTGGGGAAAACTTTTTTAACTCTTCGATTGTATTGTTTTCAAAGAATTGATCAGGAATAGACTCGATTTTAGCTCGCATCTTTCTTACGGATTAACAGTTATTGGTATTTGACTCAAATCATCTTTACGATTCTTTTGCCATTTAGATCGATGATTTGCAGGTTCTACCTCTACAGCTGTAACTTTGTATTCTGGGCAATTGGTGGCCCAATCACTGTTTTCTGTTGTTACCACATTAGCACCAGTCTCAGGGTTATGGAATGTTGTGTATACAACGCCTGCCGGTATTTTTTCCGTGATAAATGCTTTTAAAGTGGTTTCCCCTTTCCTGCTTCTTAGTAAGACCAACGAATCATTATCGATACCTCTGGTCGATGCATCTGCTGGATGTATCTCTAAAACATCTTCATTTGACCATAAATTATTATGAGTTCTTCTAGTTTGTGTGCCTACGTTATATTGTACTAGGTTCCTCCCAGTTGTAAGTAGTAAAGGAAATCTTCTATTAGCAGTTTCAGTTGTTGGAACATAATCCGTTATTATAAATTGACCCTTACCACGGACGAACTCATCAACATGCATTATTGGTGTTCCCAATGGTGCAGATTCATTGCAAGGCCATTGTAGACTGCCAACTTCATCAAGTTTTTTAAATGATAC
>MDSY01001914.1_pt1 | contig 17735 bp, 29 predicted proteins | sample 811131 | NCBI WGS metagenome assembly MDSY01 (sample SAMN05326643, study PRJNA326480) | marine metagenome | isolation source: seawater | place: Atlantic Ocean: South West | collected 2010
CAAGCAGATAAAATGCAAAAGCCCGCTGGGTAAGCTATGATTTATGTTTTTGTTATACAATTTATTTTGCTGATCTTTGCATGGTCAATATATTATCATAGAGGAATAGCTCATAATCATATAAAATTTTCTAGGCCTTTAGATTGGTTTTTTAGAAGTATATTTTATATGTTTGGTACTGGTTCTGATAAGTATTGGATGAAATATCTTGTTGCTCAACATAGATTACATCATGCTACTAGTGGATCTCACCTAGACCCTATTTCATTAAAACATAACTTTATGAATGCAGCATTTCCTGTATTATCTAAACGTTTAGGTATTCATACCTATAATATAAGTGATCATGATGTTTATCGTTATGGTAAAGATATAAAACCTTATGAAGATTGGATTCAAAGAAACATTTTTAGTTTTAAGCATGGACCAATTATATTTAATATTGTTTTATATGGGTTAGTAACATCAAGTATACTTTATGCCATTGTAATGCCTTTTCTATTATTTTTTACAGCTATGATATTCATGCCTGTATTAGCTAATATTGTTACACATGGATTTGGTATTAATTTAGGTTATGGTAAAAACTATAAAAATGATGATTCCAAAAATATAATACCTTTTGGAATTTTTATGTTTGGTGAAGAATTACATAATAATCATCATAATTATCCTAACAAGGTAAATTTTGCTATTAGAAAATTTGAAATTGATTTAGGTTATTTAATGATGGTATTATTAGAAAAAGTAAATTTATTAAAAATAAAAAGGACATAAAAATGGCGATTAAACCTCCCTCATGGGCTCCAGGAGCTGTTCCTACCTTAGCAGGTTGGGAAGATCCTAATACAGGTGAATTATTAGTTTCTCAAAAACATACTGCAGACCAAATTTCAGAGTTCAATGGTATACCTGTAGCACCTCCAGCTCCAAAAAAAGCTCCACCTCCACCTCCACCTCCTAAATCTATGGAACATACACATGAAGATACAGGTGTAACTCATTCTCATGAAGGAGGAGATGAACCTCACGATCATCATGATGAGGAAGATCATTGGGTATCAGATGAAGAATTAAAAGAAATGTCTAAGAAAGAATTAGAACTTCTAGGTAGAGAACATGGAGTTGAACTTGATAGGCGAAAAAGAAAAGCTGATTTAATTAAAGAATTGAAAAAAATTAAAAGAGTGGGTATCTAAATAAAGTAAAATACTTTAGGATGATACCTCATGAAATTATTTGATACTTTAAACGATAAAAATATTTTATTATATGCTGCTAAAAATTATTATAAACCAAATTGTGTAGACGCAGAAGAATTTTATAATGATATAAAAAGATTTATGTACCTTAAAAGATTATTTAATAGGTTTGATAAATCTGGTGAATTATCTGAAAGATTAGTACTAAATCATCTAATCGTTATATTTAACGTATTTGATATAAAACCAAGTTTAAGAATGTTGGAGTTTCATATTGAAAATAAATATTGGTATATTTTAAAACCATTTTTAATTTATTTAAATTATATTAAAAATACAGAATATACTAACATAGCTATGGATAAAAGTATTATAGAAAGACTAAGGAAAATTTAATGGGTATACTAAAAAGAGCTGGTGATTTAGTCTATACTTTTAGATTTCTTAGATTATTAACTACTTCGTTTGAAGATACAGAAGCTTTCAAAAAAGGTATTATTGATAAAAATGGAAAAAGGTTAAAATCTTTTACATTAAATACTATGGATAATAGAGAAATATATAGAGATTATTATACTCCGTTTCATAGATTAGTTTTTAATATTAAAAAAATAATGGCTAAAGCTCCAGGTGGTGGATCAAGACTAGCTTCATATGCAGCTGCATTATATTTACTCAAAGAACAATTTGGAGTATCTGAAAAAAAGATGAAGCAAGGATTACAAGAATTAGGAATTGATCCATTAGATTTTTTAGAAGAACAATCTAATTGGTTTATATTAGAAAATAATCAATTAGCTCCAGGTACATATAAATTATTAGATAGTAAGTTATTAAATTCTACTTTAGAAGAAGTAGTTAATCCTAAAGATTTTGTAAAAGTTGATGAAGATTGTTATCCTATAAATGATATATTTGGTCTCAATGTTTATCAAGTAACGCATGCAAAAACCAAGCAACCTCTCTATATAACAGTGGGTGAACTAACTAGATAGATAAATATTAGATTACGCAAGTATAGAAGGAGAAAAATTAATGGAAACATTAAGTACAATTAGAGGGTGGGCATCATCACTAGCAGACGTTGGTGTAAGTATTGCAGCACTCGCAATTATACTCGAGGTACTAGGTCTGAAAAATATGCCTTTCATGCCTATGAATTGGAGTGTAGTTGATAACGTATCTGGCATCATAGCTGGTCTAGGAAGTCAAGGCGTTATGGGCTTAATCGCAATATGGATCTTATGGGCCATATGGCATAGGAAAGGTGCCTAAGCGTAAATGAAAAATGTTAATATTAAGATATCTGGGAAATAGTTATGGCTTTAGGGGCTAGTGCATATCATGACAAGTTAATGAAGAGGATTATGAAACCTCTTAAAGATAAGGAACGCATGTTTCCTGGATCTACTAATCTGAATGTAAAGAACCCCTACAAGAAACCAGATACTAAAAAAGTGAAGGAGGATCTGGCATCTGAAGAAGCTACAACTACTGCAGATGCTGGAATTCCTCATGATACAAAAAATATGGGACCTAGATCTAGATTACCTATGGGTATACTAAGACGAAAAATGGGTATACCAATTCATGTGACTGATAGAAGAATTAGTCCAAAAAAACCACCTAAAATGAGAAAAAAGTTTTTACAGCATTTTTATTATGGCCGCTAGAATATATTTGTTTATTATAATTTTTGGAGTTTGTGGAAGTATCGGCTATGCTGGATATAGTTACTATGTTCAAATGCAAGAAAAAGTTATTCAACTATCTAAAAATAATTCTAAATTAAAACTAGCTATTGAAACAAGTGAAGCTAGTATAAATGCATTACAAGAACAAAATAAAAAAAATGAAGTACTATCTAAAGAACTTCAAATTAAATTACAAAAAGCTGAAGATTATAGTAAGCAATTACAGAATACATTAAAGAAACATAATTTAACTATGTTAGCTTTAAAAAAATCAACGTTGATAGAAAAGAAGATGAATGATGCGACTAATAAACTTTGGGATGATATTACTAACGATACTAGTATTAACGTCGTGCAGTAGTTGGCGAACTGAACCAGAAGTAGAAATTGTAACTAAGATAGAGAAAGTTTATGTCCCTATTCAAGCTAGGCCTGCGCCTGTTAATCTTACGGATGTTAAAATATATGTGGTTACGGCTGAAAATTATGATACTTTTATTCAAGAGTTTACTGAAAAGAATGGTGAGCTGGTTTACGTAGCTATTAGTATTAAAGACTATGAAAATTTATCTTTAAACGTTGCTGATTTAAGAAGATATATAAACCAACAAAAAGAAATTATAGTATATTATGAAGAAAATTTATCGGAAAATATTGAAAATACCGAGTTGACGAACCCTTAAATATACTATATAATATATCAAAAAATAACTATTAATATTTACAGCCAGTGAAGGCACTGGCAGAAGGAGTTTTGTATGCTTAAAGTCGTTCCAAATAATAAAGACTGGGATACCAGAAATATAATGTCACAAACAAAGTTTTATGAGGGGTATTCTCGATGGGACGATGAAAAGAATAAGTATGAAACATGGGAAGAATCTGTTTCAAGAGTTATGGATATGCATAGAGATTTCTATGTTAAAAAAATGACTCCAGAATTATCTCAATTAATAGATGAAGCAGAACATTTATATAAATTAAAATATTCATTAGGAGCTCAAAGAGCTTTACAATTTGGTGGTGAACAGCTTTTAAAGCATATGATGAGAATGTACAATTGTACTTCTACATATGCAGATAGACCTAGATTCTTTAGTGAATTATTTTATGTACTTCTCTGTGGAGCTGGAGCAGGATTTTCAGTCCAGAAACATCATGTAGATAAACTACCTAACGTTGCAGAAAGAAAAAAAGCTGCTAAAGGATGGGTAGTAGAAGATAGTGTTGAAGGATGGGCTGATTCGATAGGTGTATTGATGTCATCTTATTTTACAGATAATCACCAATTCCCAGAATTTGCTCAGAGAAAAGTATATTTTGATCTTACTAAAATTAGACCTAAAGGAGCTATGATATCTGGAGGTTTTAAAGCTCCAGGTCCAGAACCATTACGTAGAGCATTAGATAAGATAGAACATATGTTACAAGGCATTGTTTTATCTGGTAGAAATCGTTTAACTCCAATTGAAGTATATGATATTGCTATGCATACAGCAGATGCAGTATTAGCTGGTGGTGTTCGTAGATCAGCTACTATATGTTTATTTTCAAAAGACGATCAGGAGATGTTAGATGCTAAAACCGGAAACTGGTTTATTGATAATCCTCAGCGCGGTCGTTCCAATAATAGCGCTGTTATTGTTAGAGATGAATGTACAGAAGAAGAATTCAAAAACATAATGAAATCAATAAAAGAGTTTGGTGAACCTGGATTCTATTTTGTTGAGTCAAAAGAACATACTACTAATCCTTGTGTTGAGATAGGAATGTTTCCTCAGATAAAAGGAAAGTCAGGATGGCAAGGATGTAATCTAACTGAGATAAATGGTGGTAAGTGTACATCTAAAGAAGAGTTTTTCAAAGCTTGTAGAGCAGGAGCTATACTAGGAACTTTACAAGCTGGATATACAGATTTTAAATACTTAGAAAATACATCAAAGAAGATATTTGAAAGAGAAGCATTATTAGGAGTATCTGTAACTGGATGGATGAATAATCCAGACATACTTTTAGATGCTAAAATTCAAAGAGAAGGAGCAGAAATTGTTAAGAAAGTTAATAAAGAAGTTGCGGCACTTATTGGAATCAATGCTGCAGCCAGAACCACGTGTGTCAAACCGTCTGGTAATGCTTCGGTACTTTTAGAAACAGCTAGTGGAATACATGCTGAACATAGTCCTAGATATCTAAGACATATTCAACTTAATAAAGATACAGAAGTTGGTCAGTTAATAGCTAAAGTTAATCCTTATATGGTAGAAGAAAGTGTTTGGTCTGCTAACAATACAGATTATTGTGTTGGCTTTCCAATTATTACACCAGAAGGATCATTGTATAGACAAGAATTATATGGTACAAGTCTATTAGAAAAAGTAAAATTAGTTCAACAGAATTGGGTAGAAGCAGGTACTAATGAAGATCTATGCGCAGATCCTACATTAAGACATAATGTATCTAATACTGTAACTGTATTACCACATATGTGGAGTAAGGTAGAAAGTTATGTTTACAAAAATCGTCACTCGTTCGCTGGAATCTCTTTCTTGGCTGGTACAGGAGATAAAGATTACGCTCAAGCGCCTATGACAGAAGTTTTAACTGAAGATCAAATAGTTGATAAATATGGTAAAGCTGCTTTATTTGCATCTGGTTTAATAGTAGATACTCGTAAATCAGGATTTAGAGATTTATGGGAAGCTGTAATGTATGCTAAAATGAATCCAGAGCATAGAGGTGAAATAAGTGATCTTAATAAAGAATGGATCAGACGATTTTATAAATTTGCTGATAATTATTTTATGAATGATATGGAGGAGTGTGGCAATTGTTTAAAGGACGTATTCTTATTGCATAAATGGACTAAAATACAACAAAATATTCAACCTATAGATTTTGTATCTCAATTAGATCAAAAGAGATTTACAGATATTGATACTTTAGGAGCTACTGCTTGTCAAGGTGGTGCTTGTGAGATTACATTCTAATGGAACTTGAGTATTTTACTCACTGTGAAGCTTGTGATACTGAATCACAGGTTTTAGTTATGGATTCTAATGAACCACCTCAATTTTGCGCTCTATGTGGATCACCAGTACAATACGAATCATTAGAGGAAGAAGAGGATGAATGACAGTAAAGTTAAACGTCAATTTACATGGGAGATAGCTACATGGATGGCTAAGCTATCTATGCACGCATATCAAAAAGAATCTGATTTTAAAAAAGCTATGAAACCATTAGGATCTTGGAAAGTAAGATACTTTGATTTTGGTGGAACTCAAGCATATGCATTGAATGGTAAAAAAAACTTTGTATTAGTGTTTAGAGGAACACAACCCACTCAATGGGCAGATATAAAAGCTGATTTAAAGTTTAGAAAAGAACCATCAATAGCAACTAACGGAGTGCACGAAGGTCACGTGCATAGAGGGTTTAAACAAGCGCTGAACACAGTTTGGGACGACATATTAAGTTATATGTCTGATTCTAATGCTGGAAATAAAAACATAATAATTACTGGACATAGCTTAGGAGCAGCATTAGCTACATTAGTTGCTGGCAGACTTAATGTATCTACTGTAACATTATATACATTTGGATCACCTAGAGTAGGTAATAAAAAATGGAATTCTATGCAAGAATTTACTCATTATCGTTTTAGAAATAATAATGATATTGTTACAAGAGTTCCACCTAGATGGTTAGGATTTAAACATCACGGAGAAATGAAATATTTTGATTATAAAGATATGATTAATACAGGATCTGGATCTTGGTTTATGTTTAGGAATTGGATAATGGGTTTATATAGATCTTTATTCTCATTAAAAACTTGGGATTCTTTTTCTGATCATGACATATCAACATACTATAAATTGTGTAAAAATCAGATGATAGATAATGCCTAAGTATAGGTATGTGGTTATATAATGGAAAAGAAATTGATGCAGCACCAGAAGAATTCCAGGGGTTCGTATATCTCATTACAGAACTTGACACCGGCAAGCATTATGTTGGCAAAAAGAATTTCTGGAAACCTAAAACCTTACCGATCAATAAAAAGCGTAAAAGAAGAGTACGAACGCGTACAGAATCTGATTGGCGTGAATATTATGGATCTAGTAAAGAATTTTCCATTCTCGTTGAACAAAAAGGGACAAGTAATTTCAAAAGAGAAATCATAAGATTATGCAGAACAAAGGGTGAAATGTCTTATTACGAGGCTAAATATCAATTTGATAATGATGTATTATTCAAAGATGAATACTATAACGAATTTATAGGTTGTAAAATTCATGCCAGACACGTACGTAACTCCGTGTGTGAAGATATGTAGAATTAATTCTATATCCAAACTATGTGAAGGCTGTGGTAGAACTAGACATGAAATAGCAAATTGGATTTATTACTCAGATAATCAAAGAGAAATTATTATGCATAGAATAATTGAAAACCGACGAAAAAATAAACATATAATAGTTAGAGTTTTTGAATAAACAGTTGATTTTATTTTAAAAGTATACTATAATGGAGTAGATATGTCAGAAAGCGGATATACTGAATATGGTTATCGAGGGCTCGAAGAAATAAAAAAACTACAAGAAAAAATAGCTGAGTTATTAAAACGAATTGAAAAACTTGAGAATGAATTAAATGATATTAATAGATTATAATGCAATAGCAATTGGAACAATAGTAACTCAAAAATTAGATCCTGATGAAGATCTAATAAGACATATGATTCTTAATAGTTTAAGAATGCATCGATCTAAACATGTAGCTAAGTATGGTGAGCTTGTTATATGTAGTGATGGAAAATTAAATTGGAGAAAAGATTATTATCCTCCTTACAAATTTAAAAGAAAAGATGCTCGTAAAGAATCATCTATGGATTGGAATGAAGTCTTTAGAATAACCAATATGGTTTTCGAAGAAATAAAAGAAAATTTTCCTTATAAAGTAGTACTACATGAAAGAGCTGAAGCAGATGATTGTATAGCTGCTTTAGTAGAAAATACTCAAGAGTTCGGTCAAAACGAACCTGTATTAATAATTTCAGCTGATAAAGATTTTGCACAATTACAAAAGTATGGTAATGTTGCTCAATATTCTCCTGTTCAAAGAAAATGGATTAAAGAAAATACTCCTCGTAAACAATTGATGGAGTTAGTTATGAGAGGTGATCAAGCTGATGGTGTACCTAATGTATTAAGTGCAGATAATGTTTTTACTGATGGAATAAGACAGACTCCTCTTAGACAAAAACAACTAGATTTACTTGTTAATGATCCTAAGAGTTTAGGAGAAGATATATATCGTAATTATTGTCGTAATAGGAAACTTATTGACTTACAAGAAGCACCTGAAGATATTAAAAAAGAGATTATAAATAATTTTACTTCACAAGACAGAGAGAGTAATAAATCAAAAGTATTTAATTATCTTGTGGAAAAAAGATGTCGTAGATTATTAGAAGATGTAAGGGATTTTATATAATGGTTAATAAAACAACTTGGAATACATTTGAAATTTTAAATAAAATATCTAAAGCTAAAACAAAAAAAGAAAGACTTGATCTTCTAAAGAAGGAAGACAATAACTGGGCTTTAAAAGATATATTAAGAGGATCTTTTGATGATGTAGTCGTTTGGCTTTTACCTTCAGGTAAAGTTCCATATGAACCTGCACCACAAGATACTCATCCTACTACTTGGTCTCAACAACATAAAAAATTAGGAAATTTTATTAAAGGTGGGCCTGGAGCAAATATGAAAAATTATTTAAGAGAAAAAATGTTCTTAGATATTATTGAATCCATTCACCCTAAAGATGCTGAATTAGTAGTTCAAATGATTAATAAAGATTTAAAAGTAAAAGGAATTACTAAAGCTTTAGTCAAAGAAGCATTTCCAGGATTAATAGAAAAATAGGAGAATTAAATGAGAATATTTTTATTATTTGTTATTGCAATACTAATTAGTGGATGTAATACAAAGTATGCAACAAAAGAAGGTGAAAGACTATTAGGTAATACAGCAGCTGGTTGTATTTTAGGAGAAGTATTATTTGATAATTGTGGTGCTGGAGCTGCTGTAGGAGCAGGTGCTACAATTATAGATGATCAAAAGTAATGCCTACATATACGTTTATAGATAAAAAAACTAAAGAAGAAAAAGAGATCTTTTGTACTCTTGCAGAAAGAGAAGAAATGTTAAAAAGTGGTAATTATGAACAAAAAATTACAATGCCACAATTTATAACTCAGCATGGATCTACTTTAAATAAAACCAGTGATGGTTGGAAAGACGTATTAAAAAGTATAAAAAAAGGCGCAGGTAAAGGAAATAAAATAAATGTATAGGAGAATATAATGGCTTTTAGTTTATCAAATAGATCTAAAGGAAAGTTAGAAGGAGTTCATCCCGATATGGTTAAAGTTGTCGAAACAGCTATAGGGTTAACTAAAGTAGACTTCGGGGTGACATATGGAGTACGAACAAAAGAAGAGCAAGAAAAACTTGTAGCTTCTGGTAGATCACAGACTATGAAATCAAAACATCTTATTCAAGACTCAGGCTATTCTCATGCAGTAGATGTAGTTGCATATGATGGATCAAATGTAGTTTGGGAAATTAATGTATATGATGATATATGTGATGCATTTAAAGCAGCAGCAGAAAAACACGGTGTTGCTATTAAATGGGGAGCTGCATGGTCAGAAGGAGATATTAGATCATATCCAGGTACTGCTGAAGATGCAATGATGAAATATGTTGATTTAAGACGTAGTCAAGGTAGAAGACCTTTTATAGATGGACCTCATTTTGAATTAATGTAATGAATAAAGAATCTCTTGAAGTTTTTGCTAATCAACCTGAATTTGTACATATTTTTTCTGTAGAAGATCATGACGTTCATAAAGCTAAACTCTTAGCTCAAATTGAAAGTATGATTAAAGATCAGAAGATTGAAAAAAATGAAAAAGGTTATTGGTATGATTATCCCTTAACTGCAAGAAGACCTTATGAATATTATTTTAGACATGTAATATATCCTTATGTTATAGAAGTAGGGGAAAAATATGGATTACGTCCAAGAAGAGACACAGGTCATGGTAGACCATGGTTTCAACAATATGTCCAAGGTTCTGATTTTGGTTGGCATCAACATGAAGGACATTGGGCAATAATTTATTTTGTTGAACTACCAGAACCAAAAGAAGCTACTGAGTTTTTGGATTATGATATTAAGTTAAAGGAAGGAGATTTAATATTTTTTCCTACTTTTTTAGTTCATAGATCACCAGAGATAAAAAGCAATACTAGAAAAACAATAATATCAACAAACATGACATATCAAGTAGATAGAGATTATATTGAATTACATCACAAAAAGGATTTCATATGAGTAAATCACTAGCAGATATTTTAAATTTAAGATTTCAGTATGAAAGTTTAGTAACTGCTCAAAGACCTTTTAAATTAAAATCTCATAATAGTGATATTGATAGTTTAAGATACTTCATAAATACTGGTCATAAAAGTAATCGTTTCAGAAAAAATTATAAACAAGCTTTTGATATTGCTAAAGAGATTGTAAATTATTATGACGGACCTGTGGAAAGTAACAGTATCGAATTGGAAAGATAACTATGGTGTATCCGATATCAAATGGAAAGCTACAGTCGGTATTGGTGACAGTATGTATGCTTTTAACAGTGCATACATTAGAGCTTTTATAAATCAAAAACCTGTTAATTTAGAATTACATTATCATTTCCCAGAAAATTATTATTATCATTATGAAGACCCTGAATCAGTAGATGCCAGGGCCAAATATGTATTAGATAGATATATGTGGAAAGATATAGTTAATGTTACTCATATATTTAATTCTCAAGATTTAGCTTTATATAAAAAGAAATATATAGGTGCTAGATATCCTTGGAAAAAACTTTCTGAATGGTATAAGTATTGGTCTTTTGATACAAGTATAGATAGTTCTCCTATACATAATAAAATAGTATTATGGAGACCAACATTTAATGCAGAGCAACAAGTAAAGAGTTTTAAATTTCCTTTATTGGAATCAGAATGGCAAAGGTTAATAGATAGATTAAAAGATTTTGGATACGATGTAGTTGAGATAGATTATAGAACTCCTATACGAGAAGCATTTTATCATATAAGAACTTGTGAATGTTGTCTATCTTATGAAGGAATGTGGCATTATATTTCTAAGAATTTTTTTAAGCCTCATATTGTTATTACCAGCGCAAATATTACATATTGGCATACACCTGCTGCTTATGTTTTAAGAAATGAGTCGTTTTTTATTGATACTAAATTAAAAAAAATAGCCTATTATATCGAAGCTGCAACTGAAAAAGCAGATAGTTATAAAAAAGTATTTTTTAAATTAATAAACGGATGGTAAATGCAAATAGATAGAGCAGTTATTGAAGTTAATGGTGGATGCAATTATACATGTAAAATGTGTCCTCAAACTACTCCTGAAGGTAAAACTGGTGCTAGAGGTAAAGGTTGGACCGGTAGTATGCCTATCGAGGAGTTCGAATACTACGTTCAGCAATGTGCAGAAGCGGGGTTAAACGTAGTTAATCTAGATGGATCTGGAGAAGCAACTGTTTTAAAAACTCTTCCAAAATATATTGAAATAGTAAAAAAATATAATGCTCAAGCTGTAATATTCTCTAACGGTATGAGAATGTTTGGTAGTTATATGAAAGATTGTATAGATGCAGGGTTAGATTTTTTTAGATTTAGTATAGTAGGTTATAATTATGACACATATAATAAATGGATGAATAGTAAACATTTTTATAGAGTTATAAGTAACTTACATGAAATGAAAAGATATGTAGTTCAATCTAAATCTGAATGTGTAGTAGCAACATATCATTTAATTTTAGACAATAATAATATAGATTATGAAATAGAACAATATAGAAAAATAGTTGATTCTGCTAGAGCAGTAACTGAAATATGGAAAATGCATAACTGGAGTGGTGTTTATGAACCTGAATACGAAAGAAAAGGAAATAAAAAAACTTGTGGACGACCTTTTTCGCCTGATATTGTTATTCGCAGTGGTGGTATTGACGGTAAAACTGGAGCTGTTCACCCTTGTTGTCAAGTGCTTGGAAGAGATGATGAAGCTGTTTTAGGACATGGTAGTGAAAATAAAATAATTGATATATGGAATGGAGATAAATATAATGAATTAAGACAGCAGCATAAGGAAGGTAACTTTCCTAGCTTTTGCAGAGATTGTGATTTTTTAGTTGATGATCCAGAAGTTTTAGTATATACTAATCATGACCGTAAAAACTATAAGATGTATGGAACTAAATTTAGCCTAGAAGATTATAGATGACAGCAAACATACAACATTTTGACGAAACAGTTAGTCATATTATACCTCCAGATATAAAAGTTTATATTATTGGAGATCCATATACGTTTGAAGGTAAAAGAGCAATGTCAGTTACTCGACAATCTTTTGAACATGTAGGTTTTACCAATTGTATTAATCAAGATTTTTGCTGGATTCATAAATGGGAACAAGGTGGATATGATTATACTATTCCATTAAGTAATAAACTAGGTAAAAAAGATATAGCTAGATGGTATTCCTACGTTAATGTTTTAAGAAAAATTAGACGACTAGAAGATAAAGCTGTAATAATAACACAACAAGGTGCAAAATTACATTCTGGTCTTCAAGAAGATCCTGCAGTATTTGCAAATTTAGAATATATGGAAGAACCACTAGTTTTAGATCCTAAAGTAGTTAAACTATGGCCATTAGCTAAAGGAAGTAAATCCCGCAATGTTCTTTGGGATTTTGGAACATACCTTACTCCACAAATGGCTTGGTCATTAGTAAATCAAATATGTAAAGCTAAAGAATGGAAAAATGATCCTATAGGTATTGATATAGATTTAAATAAGTTTTTAGATCATTCATTTCGAAAATGGCTTGCTCACGACTCGCATGCAGATTTGTTACATAATGCAAGATTTGCGGCAGAGACAGCTATGTCTACACTAGCTTGTCCAATCAATGTTGATGGAGGATAGTGAATATTAAAATTTTTATGATAAGGATTAAAGAACATCCTGTTTCTGAAATGTATTTGAATTTAGTAAAAAGTAGTTGGAAAGATCATAAACTTAAATTTTTCGAAGCTATTACACCAAAAGACTTATATCTTAAAAATCAATTAACATTTGCTACAAAACATGATGCAAAACATAAAAGAAGAGAGTTTTCTTCTACAGAAAAAGCTGTGTGGTATAGTCATTTTGAATTATGGTGTAAATGTGTTCGTGAAGGTTCATTATTAGTTTTAGAGCATGATTCTAAATTAGTAAAACCATTACCAGATTTATCAGAAGAAGGATATAAATTTCTATCTTTTATTAACAGAGATTTTGGTAAAAAAGGAGTGGATATTTCCCCCGGATCAGGATATTATATAACACCACCAGTTGCTGAAAGACTAGTAGCTCGCGCTGTTAGTAAACCAATAGCTACTAATAGTGATGGTCATTTATCAGTAGTTATGAATATAAAAAAACAAAGAAAAATGAATGATTATCATTACATTGAACAGGTTAATATTGATGGTCTAAATACAATAGAACATTATAATCCGAATAGAACTTTTGTAGGACTAGATTATGAAGACATTGATCTATCAAGTGTACACAGGTAAAAGATCTAGTTTATACGATCGTTGTACACAATCAGTAAAAGAATATGCTAGTAGAATAGGCGCTTACTATGCAGTACAGCGACAACCTATTCTTAGAATCAAACCAGATGTATTTGCTACAAATAGGAGTAATGAAAGTTATGAAAAATATGGTGGATTTCTTCCAATCTATGAGAAAGAAAATGCGTTCACTTATCTTAAGACCTATGACAGTGTCTGTGTTATTGACGCTGATGTATTTGTCAGGAGCTCTGTCAGTGAGTCCATTTTTGATAGTGTGCCTAGTGATTATCATTTTGCTGCTGTAGTAGAAAGAGAAATGCCTATTACAGAACAGTATAAGGCAAAAATAATTAATTATTCACAAATGCAGTATCATAATATTAAAACTGTAGATTGGAAATGGAATGAATTAGGTGGCGAGTTTATGAACATGGGTGTTATGCTTATGAATCAATCTATACTTCCTTATTTAAAAGATCAAACTCCTTTAGAGTTCTTAAGAAGACCTAGATTCAAAGATTTTATAGACGGTCAAGGAGCATGGAAATGGTCTACAGATCAAACACTTCTTAATACTTGGATAAGAGAAGAACAGATGAATATAAAACATTTGGATTGGAAATGGAATGGACTATATACTGCAAATACAAAAATAAACGAATGTAATTTTATACACTTTTTCTTGAAAGATTTATTACCAAATAAAGGAGAAAATGTTAAACAATTAATGGAGGATATTAATGGCTCTTAAAGTAGTAATAACTGGAATGGCTGGATTTATAGGATTTCATACAGCTATTAATTTAGAAGAAAGTGGTGATTATGAAGTATATGGTTTTGATAATTTCAATATGTATTATGATCCTAAATTGAAAAGAGATAGAGCCAAACATTTAAAAGAGAAATATGAAATTAAATGTAAGAATCTTGACTTATACGATTTACATGGTTTAGACAAATATATTAAAAAAATAAAACCTCATTTAGTTATCCATTTAGCAGCTATGGCAGGAGTAAGATATTCTATGGATAACGCTCAAGAATATATTGATAATAATGTTACTGGTACTTTAAATTTAATACAAGTATTAGAAAAACATGGTACTAAAAATGTAATATTTGCTTCTACTTCTTGTGTTATGCATGGTAATCCTTTACCTTGGAAAGAATCAGATAAGTTAGGACCTCAGTTAAGTCCTTATGGATATACTAAACAATTAAATGAACATATGTTTCATATATCTAAGATACCTAATGCAGTAGGATTAAGATTCTTTACAGTTTATGGGCCATGGGGAAGACCTGATATGGCTTTATTTGGATTTACAGATAAAATACTTAAAGATAAACCTATTGAAGTATTTAATCATGGAGATATGAAAAGAGATTTTACATACATTGATGATATAGTAGACGGTATATCTTTAATATGTAAAAATATGACTCGTACCTCTTCTTTATGGGTAAGCGAAAGAGAAATATATAATATAGGTAATGGTAGACAAGTTCAACTATTAGATTTCATAGATATAATCGAAAAAGAATTAGGTAAGACATCTGCAAAAACTATGAGACCAAAACATGATGCAGATGCTAAAGAAACATGGTCTGATACAACTAAAATAAGACAGCTAGGATATAATCCTAAAACTCCTATTGAAATAGGTGTAAAAGAATTTGTACAATGGTATAGAAATTATTATGGGAGTAATCAATGAGAATATTAGTCTTAGGAGGTGATGGATTTTGTGGATGGCCTACTAGTCTAAAATTAGCTAAAGCTGGCCATGACGTTCATATTGTAGATAATTTTTCAAGACGAGAAATAGATAAAGAAATCTTTAGTAATTCTCTTACTGATATAAGTTCGATGTCAGATAGATTAGAAGCAGCTAAGGAACATAAAATGTCTATTCGCTGCGCAGAAATTGATATTGCTGATAATTACTATGCATTTATATCTTATGTAACCGCAGTTAGACCTGAAGCTATTATTCATTTTGCAGAACAGAGATCTGCTCCATATTCTATGTTATCTAATATACAGCGAAGATATACAGTAGATAATAATATTTCTGTAACCCATAATGTTCTTAATGCTATAGTAGAAGTTGTACCATCATGTCATCTTATACATTTAGGTACTATGGGAGTATATGGATATTCAAAAGACTTTGGAAAGATACCTGAAGGATATCTAGACGTAAAAGTTAATTCAACTAAAAAAGATGTAGATATACTTTATCCTACTAATCCTGGTAGTGTATATCATATGACTAAATCTCTTGATCAAATATTATTTCAATTTTATAATAAGAATTGGGGATTAAAAATTACAGATCTTCATCAAGGTATTTGTTGGGGTACTCAAACTGATGAAACTATGTTAGATGATAGATTAGTTAATAGATTTGATTATGATGGTATATATGGAACTGTACTAAATAGGTTTATATCTCAAGCAGCAACAGGTAATAATATAACTGTTTATGGAACTGGTGGTCAGACTAGAGCATTTATTCATATACAAGATACAGCTAATTGTGTTAAACTTGCTGTTGAAAGTCCTCCAGAAGAAGGTAAAGTAAGAATATTTAATCAAGTTTCTGAAGTCAGGAATGTAAAAGAGCTAGCAGAATTGTGTGCTTCTAAATATAATGCTAAAATTGATTATGTAGATAATCCTAGAAAAGAATTAAAAGAAAATGAATTAGAAGTAGATAATCAAGGTCTTCGTAGTTTAGGATTTAAACCTATTATGCTTTCAGATACTCTTATTGATGATATTAAATTTATAGCTAATAAGATGAAAGATAATTTAGATCCTGATAATATACTAACATCACCGGAGTGGTAAAATGATTACTGGATCCCCAGAAAGAACATTAGATTTTATTATTAAAGAATTATTAGACGCTGGAGTAACATTTAAAAATGTATATGATATAGGTGCTAATAAAGGTAAATGGTATAGAAAATGGAAGCATGAATTTCCTAGAGAGACTATGTTTTACCTTATAGAAGCCTTTACAGGAAATAAACTTTATGATGATAACCATTGTCATTCAATGTATGAATGTTTATCAGATAGGGATAATGCTGATGTAAAATTTTATATTTCTGATAATGATATAGCACAAACTACAGGTAATAGTATCTACCAAGAAATGTCTGATAATTATCTTGAGAATCATTATATAAATCTTAAAACTATAACATTAGATAGTTTAATAAAGAGAGATAAACTACCACAACCTGATTTTATGAAAATGAACACTCAAGGTTCTGAAATAGATATAATAAATGGGGCTACAGAAGCTTTAAGTCACTGTAAAGCTATTATTACAGAACTTCCAATTTTAACATATAATAGAGGTGCACCTAAGTTTGAAGATTATATCAAAATTTTATATGAACATGATTTTATACCTACAGGAGTTCATCATATAGCAGTTAGAAGAGGTATATGGAATCAAGTACATCCTATATTTGTTAAGAAAGATATAGTTCAACAAATACATAATTATCAAAAAAGATACAAAGGTTTCTAATGAGGACATTAATATATCAATACAGAGATGGTGAAGAAACCAGCGAAAGTGAACATAGCGTAAAATGTATGAGACGTTATGCTGAGGAAATAAATTCTGAATATGTATACGAACATAATCCTAAGTTTGTTACTAATTTAGGTTCTTTTTCCTCTCATTATGGATCTTTTAAACCTATATTTAATGATTATATGTCTGAACATTATGATTATGTTTTATATGTAGATACTGATGTATTTCCAGTAATAGGATTAACAGAAAATATATTTGATCAGTTTAAAGGAACTACAATTGATATAGGAATATGTGAAGAATGGAATGCACCTGAAGTAAGAACTAAACATACCATCGCTGGTATTAATAATATGAATGATGAAAGATGGATGAAACTAATTGAATCATTTTATAATGTTAACCTTCCAAGAACTAAATCTGGATTACCTAAGGTATATAATTCAGGCGTAGTAGTTTATTCTAAACCTGGAATGTTAAAAGCAAAATATAAGTTTTTAAAATTTGAATTATATACTTCTATGATAAA
>MDSY01078132.1_pt1 | contig 17728 bp, 7 predicted proteins | sample 811131 | NCBI WGS metagenome assembly MDSY01 (sample SAMN05326643, study PRJNA326480) | marine metagenome | isolation source: seawater | place: Atlantic Ocean: South West | collected 2010
CATCAAATCCCCTAGATCCTTCCCCCACAATCAAAGTATCCGTAAACTCTACGTTTCCTTGTTCAAAATCATTAGCAGTAGTAAGCAAATTAATACCAACACGAGCAATATTATAAGGTTCCATATAAAGAGGTTCCAAACCTGAAGAAAACGCTATTGGATACATATAATTTCCATCCACCAAAGTACCAGGAATGGTATAAGCGCCGTCAGAATTAGCTTGAGCAGCTACATCGTTATAAGCACAATCCACCGATGGATCAGGATTATCAATTCCCCAAATATTACCAACAACCAAACATACATTATCAACTGTTTGTATATCATTATATTCATGACGCCATAAAAATACATTTTGAGTTGAAAAATTTTCTAATACAGCCAACACATTATCATGGACAAGTGTTTGATTATTAGGATCAACAATAGGAAAATTATACCCATATATAGCATCTAAATTCGAATCCGACAATAAGGCAACCTGACCAGTAGAATCTATAATATCGTTACTATCTAATATTTCAAGAATATTATTTAAATATTCCTGTAATCGTGCAGCATTCGCGCCATTAATATCATTTGGAATTGTATTCACAAAACTATATCCATTTAATTTATACTTATAAACATTAATATCTGAAGTATCTGTATCCACTACCTTATTATTAGCTTTAGCAGCTCCTGCTATGATAGAAAAAGAAGTAAATGAAGAGTTTTCATTAGCTATAACGGTCCTAAAATTTACATACTCATTCCCAACATCATTATTTTTTGAAGTAATAACCGATAACGGATAAAAATAATTAATATTATTTAAACAAGGTAAATCAGAACCAGATATATCCTCACTATGCATTTGGTTCTCGTTACAATCTGATTTTTTATGTAATACCTCACTATAATCAGCTGTAGCCACCAAATCAATAACAACCTTAGAATCTAAAAGACCAGCTGTTTGACCATAAAATACACCCGCATATTTATTAGACCCTTCTAAAATTTTAGCATCCAAACTTGTGACATCAGCATAAAGGCCATAATAATGAGCCGAAGCAACATAATCTCCATCACCTGAAAGATTAACCCGATACCCAAACACATTATTACGAGTTACATCCATAGCTAATTGAGAAAGTACAGACATCCCCGTAAAAGATTCATCAAAACGTTTCGCTGCAGTTGATAATTTCAAATTATTCGCCTCGTCATCGTTTGAAGTACCTGAAATTATAAAATCATCATTAACAAGTAAGCTTGAATTAGCAGCATTAGTATTATCAATTGTTTTTATACTAACTTTCCCATTAACAACCAAACCCGAACTAAAGTCTTGATCCAGCGATAAATCCTGATTTACAGATACCCCGATTCCAACATACCCATTTGAATCAACTATAAAATCATAATAATTTAAATTATCACTAACAACAGCCAAATAATCTTGACTCTCAACACGCCTATCCACAACCAAGTTATACTCATTATTAGTTGGCACATGAAAAATACCAATACTCTCTGATGCAATTGCTAAAATAGGAAGTAAATCATTACCTGACTGCATCTTAAAAACATCAGAACTATATTTAAAAAATGCCTCATCCTCATTATTAGAAACAACCAAACTAAGATATTCATTACGAGAAACCACAAAGCCTAAATCATAATTATCTTGTTCTACATTAGCAGCCTCTAGATTCCCAACAAGAAAAGCATTTGATTGAACGTCGTCGTATTGAATAGCTAATCTAATATAACTTGGAAGTTTAGCTACCTGATTAAACATACCAACAGTAAACATATTTGAAGAAATCATAGCTAGATCTATTTTGTTGTCTGAAAAATATTCCCACATGCTAAAGTCCAAGTACAAACCCTCTTCAGAATCCGTCATAAGATCCAACAACGCAACACGATCCAAATAAGTTCTTGTATTGTCTGATACAATAGTCACTCCCGTATCAACAAATAAAATATTATTTAAACTAACTAACAAATCATCAGGTCCAGATCCCTGAACATTAAATGAAGCTGTTGAGCTAGTAGAAACAGGTCCAATATAAACCTGATTATTTTCAATAGAAAATAAATTCCGTGCTGAATTTAAACCATCAGCATAAACACGCATCAACTTATTAACATTTGCAGAAACTTGTACTAAATAATCTTTTTTCAGCTGAACATAATTTATATTTCGTGTAACACCAATATCAACATAAGAGCCATTAGCACCTCCTGTACCCATCGTACCAACAGCAAAACCACTTCCCTCACTATCATCTGACAGAACTTCAACAAAAAAATCAAGAAACTTTTTGTAAGTAAACTGATCCACATCAATATTACTAGACACATAAACATCTGTATCATTAGGAGTTGGAATAATAGAGTTAGAGCTAGGAAAAATAGCAACACGACCACCCTCAAAAATAGCTGCATACTTACCAATATCAGCAACCGTTTCATCTTCCAAATAATAATCTGCAAATAAGTTCTGCATATTAATAGAAACCCCCTCAATTCTATTAATTTCATCCAAAGTATTATCATTACTACTTGCAATCACAACTTGTAAACCTACCGCACGTAATGGGTTGCTATAATCAATCTCAGATGGACCCCGATACAAAATCGTAAACAACATATCTTGCAAACCATTATTAGGAAAATCCGTATCACTATCAACTAAAGCATTCATCAAAACGTTTTGACTTACTTCTACATAATCATTAATATTATCACCTATAACTACCTTTAAGCTTGCTGTCGAAGTAAGCCCTTCATTATCAGTTTGAATAGGAATACGATAATCAGCTTGAGGACTTAACGCTAATTTATTTTTAGAGCCATTAGAAAACCCAAAATATAAAAAATTATCTGTTACAATTAAAGCACCTATCCTATGATCTTTAGTCACTCCAAAACTAAAATTTGGAACTGTCATTTGATTAACAATACCTTGATTAAAGGTAACATCATTTCTAAATTCAATATATCCACCAGCATTACTATAAGAGCCTAAGGTCTCAATGTTCACATCAGAAGTCACAAACAAATTTTCCATATAAGCACGATTAGCTCCCGTATCAATTAAAATAGCTGGAGTATTTGATAAAGAAAAATTAGAAGTCCCAATAAAAAATGTAACATTCTTTGATACATAAATATTACCAGAAACAATTTTCATTGTTTGAATATCTAATCCTGGAGATTTAAAAAAAGCTGAAAAATCAAAATCAGTAATAGTTTCTCCATTACTAATCAAATTAGTAAATTGTAAAGCATTCACAGAAACATTTGTCCATTCAACAGGTTGCGAAATAACAAGGGCATCATTAACATACAATGTATTAACAGTAGCCCCTCCATCAACATTAAGATAAATATTAGACGAAGCTGTTAAAACATCCCCATCTACATAAAGAATACCATCCATATCTAAAGCATGTTCTGGTTCTGTTAATCCAATACCAACATTTCCTGTAACAAAAACCAAACTACCTGTACCAGAAGCAGCAGTATCCACATACAACCCATAAACAGCAGAATCATTATGTACAGAAAAAGATGTCATATCAACGTCCACCCCCTTCACAACCCCGTTATCTAATTGATTATTAGCAACAGCTTTCAAATCAATATCTAAACCAGTCATATTACCACCTGAAAAGTTCTCACCTGGGTTCAAAGAAACTCCCATATAAATAACCTTACGATCTTTGACAATAGCAAGTTCGGTCAATATATCTTTAGCATGAAACTGAGCAAAAGGTTCGTCATTTTTCATACCTACAAACCCACTATCCTCATTAAAACTAATAACATTCCCCATAGCCATTGTTAAACGATCTGTTGTTAGCTGAGTAAAATTTGAAGTAGTTAAACTCTCAAAAGAATCTGTTTCTACTAAGACAGAAGTATCACGAGTTAATACAGCCACATTAAATAATAAATTATTATTATCCTCTATCCTCACAATAGAATCACCATTATTTAAATTCAAATGCTTAATATCTAACGAAAGTAACCCATCAAACGAAGCATCATAAGACGTCCCTACTCCAACCTTATTATCAGATACTGATAAAGAATAAAATTGAGTATTATCCAATTTCATAGCATTACTAAACATATTATTATGGGAAGCTATATGTAGATTAGCAGAAGGTTGAGAATAAGTAGTATTAACCCCCCTATTAATCGATGAAATTAAAACACTACCACCTGAAAATAATGCAGGAAATTTTTTACCAAACTCGCTATTCACATTCATAGAAACAGCAACACCAATAGCAGCACCCTGAATATTAGCTGATACAACATCAACTATTAAACCCTGTATAATTCTACTACTAAGACTGGTATCAATATCAACATCCAAAGAATAAAGTTCAACATCACCTAAATAAGTATTTTCAGACGATACAGCGCCATTAAACACCATTCTATTATTGATATCACCATCAAAAAAATAAATCTTATTCCCATTATTGTTAGTTACCATCAAATTAGAAGGGGTCACAACACCTCCATCTGAAAACATAAAAACAGAATTAGCACGACTTGGTAAAGCTGTTATTAAATTACTACTAACAATTTTACCCGAAAAATTAAGATTCACCCAAAGATCCGCTGTAGGAACACCATTTTGAGTTACAAGGTATAAAGCAACACTATCTGCTTGATTAATATACGTATCATACATGGGATAATCACCACTAACATTCGCTGTAATCCCACGCATCGCTACCGTATCCTTCACAAAAAGATCATTATTAAGAGTAACAGGTTTATCAAAAATAATACTTTCTAACGCCTTCCCAATAGTGATACTACCATCAGAAAAAATATCATCAACCTTTAACGTTGTAATATCAACCATGTCTAAAAACCGTGAAGTACCATAAACATTAAATGAAGCAATATCAGAACGCATTATGTCAGTTCGAGCTGGCGATAACAAAACATGTCCATTAGACGAAACATATAAAGCAGGTGATTTAAAATCATTACTATCTATATCCGTAAAATCTAATAGTGTTTCACTATCACTATCAAAATTATAAAAAGCCAAATCAAGTTCTGCTTGCGTTAAAATGCCAGCATTATCTTGCGAATTCCAAAGCTTAGATAACAACATCCAATGCTCTTCATCATCACGATGTGGATATAAACTAGCCGCAACATAACTATTATTATCTGTAACACCACTAAATAATCCTACAGAATTCCAAGTTCGATTATCAGTGGCAATAAAAAAATTAGTAGTAACATCAACCCTAACTGAAACAGGATACCGATACCCTATATCAGGAACACGCTCATTAACATAAAAATAATCCTCATCAACCATTAAACTAGCAACATAATCCATATCATTGCCAACATTATTAGAAACTAACAACGAACCAGCTTGTACAATATCAGTAGGCGATACTGCTAAAAAATTAATAGAAGGAGCCTTTAAATCTAAATCAACATCTAAAGCATAAGTTATATCATTAGCATTTGATTTCACCCTCCCAATATATCCTTTCTGTGTCAGCAAAGTTTCTAATACCTCTAATGTACCAGTACTATTATTCAAAGTAGTAATATCATTAAGTATATTAACAGACGTTATACCAGATACATCTAAACTTAAATTAGCAACATTTACATTTGAAAAATCAAAATCAATAGTATTACTAAACACCAATGTATCAACCGTCACTCTCTGAGCAGAGACATCAAACATATCACTATCATCAAAAACAGTTAATGAATCAATCTCTAAATCATTAAGATCATTTACTTCACTTTCTATCCCCTCATAATCAACCGTACGAATATCACCCATAATATGTAAAGCGACCTCTGGTTCAGAAACACCAATCCCCACATTACCTGTCATAAACAAAGCAGGATAACTATTATCTGAAGTAGCAACATCAACATATACACCATAGACATTAGCAGTTGTCGATGAATTCATACCCGTTAAATCAATCTCAACCCCCTTAACCGTTACGGAATCATTCAAACCAACAAAATTATTTTCAGACGTTAAAATATTAACATGAAGCCCAGTAAAATCCGTTGTTAATTCAAGGTTATTAGATACATCAAAACTATATGACTTATAGTTAAACGTTGGAAGATTATAACGATCAAATAACTTATAAAATAAAAGATTTTCATCCTGATGTGGTTCCGTTTTACCAAACCCAACAAATCCATCAGATAAAACTGTAAATACATCGCCCGAATGATTTATATAATCTGCGGTCATATTACCTAAATCAACGTAATCTGATATAACATCTCCACCAATATCTAATTCGTTGATAGGGTTTAAAACATCAATTCCTACCCTAGGCTTAGCAGGAACAGACCCATCATTACCAACATTAAAAGCATGATTATATCCAGCATTAACATATAAAACAGGGGTATACAACGCTTTTGAGATAACCAAACCATCCGATATCATCGTACCCTGAATTGCTAACATATGATTATAGGTTGGACTATTTGGATCTGTTTCATCCGTTAAAACACTCAAACTTCTACTAACATTCGCATTAAGATTTGTTGTCGCAATGACGACATCCCCCATAAAAATCCCTGAAAAAGCATAACCTCTTGTATCAATCCCTGATTCTTGAACAGTAACATTCCTTAGATCAGCATATAAACCAACAGCCTCAGAACCATCAACCAAAGTTTTAATATTTCCATCACGATCAACATTGGTCAGATTGACATTAAAACCGTAAATAGAAGACTCATTATTAAACGCTGTATCTTCTAAAACAATATTCAATGACGTAAACGAATGTGAAAACGAATCCGTCCAAAAATCACCATTATGCCTAAGACTAGATTGTAAATAAGCACCATAATAAACAGAATCTAAACTGTAAGGAAAAATAAAATGATTATTAGCTGTTGAAACACCAGTTACATCTACCAAATTATCAACTTGAATATTAAAATTTCCTATAACTGCTAAACTAGACATATTCTCAGTAAGAAGTTCCGTACCAGATGCTGTAACAACCCATGTTCCAAATTCCAGATCAGTTGGATCAGAATCCACATAACTCCAATAATTATCAGTAACATCATTAAAATTAAAAACAAAATTTACTGTAGGTAATGGATATCCACTATCAGAACTAGATCCAGTACATGAGCTCACATCAGAACCATGATAAACACTCTGATAAAGCTGATTAAAATGCTTCCATATCATTAAATCTCCACAAGAACCAATCCCAGAAGATATCTGATCTGTTTGATTAAATACATTATCATTTACAGATAAAAAAAGATCTTCAGACTTTACAAATAATTTCAAATCAACATAATCATTATCAAACCGTAAATATACATCCTCAACAAGGCGATAGTTTTTCGTTGTTAAATAAAGTTGATTCGCAAATAAAGAATCAAGAACAGAAAATGTATAAATATCATTATCCATAAAATTAAAATTACCACTAACATGTAAATCATAACTGGGCTCAGTAGTTCCAATCCCAATCAACGTTCCATCATCTAAATAAATTAATTTTTGATCATGATCAAAGGTCCAAGGAAAACCAGAGCTAGATAACTTAACAAATTCATTATTGTTTCGAACAAAAAGAAATTGTGTAAATAAGTCATCAGTACTAAATTCTGAACTTGTAATATTATCGGTATTAACAGTCATAAATCCAGAAAAAACACCTACACTACCAGAAACAACACCTGGTTCAGAAGAGAAAAATCCAGGCAACCCATCAACTAAACTTTGATTAGAAGTCACAAACAAAGCAGGTTCATCATAAATAGAATCTAAGTCACCCATACGAAATCCAGGAAAAGTAGGAGTCATCCCTCCAACATAGAATAAATCATGATCATTATAATCAAAACCAATTATGGGATTCGGAACTGAGTTACCATCATAATAAGTTAAATGTAATAATGATTCTGGCCTATTAGGTGTAACAAAACCCAATCCAAGAAACCCATCTAAAAAATAAATATTAGGTGTTGTATAATCATCCCATTCAAAAACAATCACAACCTCTGGAGATAAATCGCCAGCAGGAGTAGTAAAACCCGCAGCCTCCGAGTCACCCAATATTTCTAAAGAATATGTTTCAGTCGTTACACGTGTACCGATCCCTACATTACCTCTTGAACTAACTATAAAAGAGGGTGTAACTTGATACTCTTCTGACAAAGTTCGTACAAATAATGATGCAGGATACGTTAGTGTCCCATCATAACTTTCTGAAGAATCATAATAATTATCCATAACTAAAGCAGGTAAATCTAAATCCTGAAAATCATCTACAACACTAGTAATAGATTGAGATACAATATCATTTGTAAAAGCAGGTTCAGCAATATAAAGAGAACCTCCAACAGCTAAATCAGCCCTATCGACATCATCATAACCTATACCAATATTACCATCATTTTCAACTTGTAATTTAACAGAACCATCAGCTCCCCTCATAGTAAAAATATTTGAAGTAGCAAATTTTTCTAAAACAGATTGAACATCATCAACAGTAACAACATTCCCAAAAAAATCATCAATCCCACTTGTAATAGAATCCATAATGGAATTATTAAAATCAGAAATCAAATAAGACCCTGTTGAAACATTATCAAAATCAAATGAATCAATAAGATAACGAGCCATATCTGCTCTAATATTATCTAATAAAGCAGGATAAATAACATCATTCAAATAATTACTATAAGCCGAATATGTATATTTACATCTAACATCATTAAAACCTAAAGAAATAGTTTCACACTCACTAGTATCATAGACAGGCCTTGGATCTGCATGATCACGACACTCTATGGTTCCAAAATTAGTACCCCCATCCAAATAATCATTACAAAAAATTGATACATCTCTTGTAATAATTGTCTCTGACATTAAAGCAAGATCTATAGTTAAACCAGACCAATCCTCACATGCAACACCAGGTTTATCTAATACGTCCATCATCCATTCTTTAAGATCTAAAGTAGAAACTCTTTCTGAAGCAGTCTTAACAATATAACCATCAGAATATTCATCTGAAGGATAAAAATTATTAATAACTTTTTCAATAAAATTCGCCGTTACGTCATCATTGTAAGGAGGATCCCCTTCCACATCATCATTATATCCAACAAAATTACCAGCCTCATCCTTAATACAACTAAAAAAGTATTCTTGGTCACTAAAAAAAACCTTATCAACAAAATCATCTCTAATAGAAGAGATCGTTTCATCAATATTCATAGAAACAAAAAGAGCATGAAATTTAACTCCAATATCCTGAAATTCTAGAGTGTTACCAGTATCATACCAAGCCAAGTTATCCATTTGCGGTTTATAATGATAACCCCACGTAGCATCATTAACACCATAGCTATAATCATAATCAAAATTAGCTCTAACAATACCCCAGTTAGCTAAATCATCAGCAGTAATAATCGAATTAGATAACCAATAGGTAGAATTAGCATTTATAGTAGCCACAAGATCTTCAAAAACTTGAACAGAGTCTATAGTAACAATCAATGGAAAAAAATCTAAAGTATAATATTCATTAAAATACCGTTTATCATAAACCTTTAAATCCCCATTATTATCTAAAAACTTATAAGAAACTAATCCATCAAATAATACATTAGCATCTTCAAGTGATATAGCTAATTCATCAGCCAAAACACTAGGAAAAATAGACTTAGATTTAACAGTAAAAACAGCATCTGGAATAGCTGTATTAACTCCTACAAAAGAAGAAATAACAGAAGAGGAAGGAGCCCCAATTAAAAATTGACGAGAATCTAAAGTCTTGAATCGATTTGACGTTATGACCTCAGGTAATGAATTCAAATCATACGATACATCCGTATAATAACCTCCATGAGAAAAAACAAAAGAACCATGATGATCAATCTGAGAACCTATACCTGATGCAAAAGAAAACCCATGAGAAACATCATTAGAAAAGCCACCCATAACAGATGAATAAAACCCCGAAACATCACTATTAACACCCCCTAAAACAGATGAAACATTACCACTAACCTGATGGCCAACACCCATAGCAGCAGAAAAAACACCAACATTTTGATGATAATTATTAGAAGCAAAATATTCCCCAACTCGAAAAGAAGCACTATAAGGATTAAAATACATTCGAGTACCAGGCTGACCAAAAATAGAATAAACCTGTTCTCTATCAATATCATCAAAAAACTGTAAATCACCTTCAATTAAAATTCCCAAATTTCCCGATATATGTAAATTTGCCTTAACTTGATTAGTTCCAATACCTAAATAATTTCGTTTAATAGATATTAAAGGATCTTCAACATTTAAATCATATCCATCAACAATCATAAATTGATCATCATATAAAGAACTAACCCCCATAGAAAAAACCTTATCATTACCACCACCAATGTTACGAGAAAATGAAATAATAGGATCAACAAATGACCGGGTTGGCTCTAAAAAAGGGCTTCCAATCTCTAAAACAGATCGAGAATCATTCGATTCAAAAACACCAAAAGAAACATGACCACGATCATAATAAATTAACAGATTATCTGGACTTGATTCTGGTATATTCTTATAAAAATATTCACCCTGAGCCATTTGCAACTGAATAGGAAGCCCTTTCATATAATATTCTTGAGCATCAAACGAGCCTAAAACATCTACAAAAGTAGTATTATCACTATTTTCTGAAACAACAACATTCCCTAATACAGAATTAACACCAAACAAAACTTGATTATCAGCTGAAACAATAACCATATCATCTTTAAGTCGTAATGAGGAACCAGCAGGGTCAAACAATGAAACAGATGAATAAAAATCATGATTTAATACACTGGTCTTACCATCAGAACCTAACAATTGCGAATCTTTAAAAAAAGATAATTGATATGAAGCATCCTCAACTTGAATAGTATTAAATGTACTAACCCTACCTGCATCATCAAGAACACCAACAACATGACCATCTTTCACATAAATAGAACCAGATGTCGCCGTATCCACATTCCCTGTCATTAAAACACCAGCAACATTTAACTTTTCTAGCAAAAGTGAATCAAGTTCTACAACTTCTTTTCCAAAAAAACCAACATTTTGAGTAGAATGCTTATTATATAAAACATCCTCATTAGTAGTCGCCCAATCTGAGACATGTTGTAATGGTACATCCTTAATATAATAATCAGAAGCAAGAACCTTACCATAAACCTGCAAATCAAAAGACGGCTCTCCTATAGGTTGTCCATCAAAAAATAATTTATTAATAGCTACTTTTTCATTATTATGAACATATAAATCCTTATTAGTTGAATTATAACCCCATGAGAATGTATCAGAAAACGGTACCCCATCAGAAAAATAAACATCAAATCCTGTAGATCCAGATACATTCGCAGTAACATTAATAACACCATCAAAATCAATATCAAATTCATTAGATTGAGTTTTTGTAGAAATAAAAGGCCTTACAGCAGAAAACTCAATCTCACCAAAATCTAAACCCTCATTAACAATAAATGGCTGATCAAAAAAAGAGGAGGAAACCAAACGCTCAGCCTGTGGCAATTCTACAAAAGCCGATTTATAACTTAAAATACTATAAGCAGATGATCCTAATTCATAGCCTCTAATCCCAGAAGCTAAAATATCAGCATAATATATATCAGAAAAACCAGTCTGTTTTTGTTTAAATTTAAGTTGCAAGTTAGATGTAATAAAAGCATCTAAATTAGTCATATTATCTAATTTAATAACAGCAAAACCATTATTAATACTAACATTAATATTTTCTGTACAAATTGACGCCCCCTTAACAGGATCTAAATAAGGACAAATAAAAGGATCAACATACGTATTATAAGTAACAAATCCAATAGAAATATCAAAATTACCTTGATAAGGCTCTCCAGAAAAATACTCAAATTTTGGTGTCAAAATTAAATCGTTATAACCAGCATGCGCAACAGATATAAATAAGAAAAAAAACAAAATCGCATATTTTCTAATTGTCAGTATCATATCTTTTTAATCCATCTAAAACGTTAACCCCACAGAAAAATAATTCTTATGTTCAAATTCAATATGATCACTACGTTCATAAGCATAATTAAAATTTAAACCAAGTAAATTAAGTTCCACCCCACATACTAAAGAATTTTTATCAGAATATCCAAGAGTCCCTTCCTCATAAACAATTAATGGAAATTGTTTATAGGCAACAGAGCCCTTAATAAAGGGTAAAAAACGTGGGTTAAGCTGAAAAGCCACAGAACGATGTAATTCGCGCTGAGCTCCGATAGTTTTTAATTGTCCCATAATTGAATAATTCCTTAATCTATAGTTTACCGAATAAATGTTTTGAATGGAAAGTTTTTCTGACTTATTATCACTACTATTATCACCAATTTCGCTATCCGTAAAAACAACTTCATTATTTATCATCATATTTTTAATCAAAACAGAAAAATCTAACTGACCTAAATCAACTACCATTCCTAAATCATAATTATAACCAGAGGCCTTTACTGTATCAAATTCACTATAAAAATACGAACCTGAAACCCCAAAATGAAGATAATCAGAAAAAGAAAACTGATACGCTGCTTTTAATAAAGAATTTTGATAATTAAACATATAACGAACATAATATTCAGTATAATCTGAATAATCCATCTTTTCAGTTTTAGGAATATTATCAACACCCGCATTAAAAAAACCTAACCCTAAAACCCCCATCCTTGTTTTCATTGCAATAGCAATATTTTGATAAACCACCTCTTCCATAAACGTTGTTTGAAAAAAAGACGTTGAAAATTGTCTAATACGATACAAAGATGCTGGATTTTCAAAAACAGAATCAGCATGATAACTCATCCCTTCAAGACCACCCAATCGAACTGAACGAGCTGAAGACCCAACAAAATCTGGAGAAAAGTAATATGTATCAAAAGCATCTAAAGGTGTGATCAACACCCAACTAACAAGCATAGCAATCATAAGCCGTATAAACATCATGGTTTCACCACCATTTTCCCCTTTGCTAAAACATCCTGATTATGGACAAAAACATAAAAATAAACACCCGAAGCCAACAAATATCCCCCTAATGATTCTCGATTAATTTGCAATCTATTAGCCCCTTTCCTAGCACCCAAAAAGCCCTCTTGAAAAGTTTGCTTAAACACACGCTGAGCAAGCATATTATAAATGTGTATTTCAAAGGAAAAATCTTTTGACAAACTATAAGACAAAACAGCCCCTGAATCTGTAGACTGTCTAAAAGGGTTCGGATAAACAAGCGGTTGCTCAATTTCAGGTTTAATATCAGAATCATCATCTTCTACAGATTGAACCAAACCATTTACCGAATCATTAAAAGACTTAAAAGTCATCTCCATAATAACCAAATCATTTTTTTGATTATTAATATTAGAAACATTATCCCCAGATTTTCTATTAATACCACCAAAAAAACCACTTAATCCATAAGCGATATCCTGCATCTTAGTAAATGTCGCTTCACTAAAAGAAGTAATATCTGTTTTTGTAGAATGTGAAACAGTAACCGCAAAAACACCTATATTAAAATTAAAAAACAGAAAAAAGAAGATTAAAAAACCCCCTAATTGAACCCTTAAAAAATAATCTTGTATACCTTTCACATTAATATACACGAATAATGAAAGGTAAAACTTGTAATTATCTACTTAAATAATCCAACAATAACAAATCAAAAAAACTTTTAAAAAAAAAATTTATCTTAATATCAACCAACTAAAAAAAACATCTTACAAACAATCACTGATAAAATTCAAAAAAACTAACATTAAAATTTATATTTTTTTCACCAAAACCTATATTAAATTTAATGAACTCAAAATAAAAAATCACAATTAACTACAAAAAATAATATTAACAATACAACGACTAAATAAAACTTAAACGATTAAGTCCTTATTAAGCTTCATCTTGTTAAAATAACGCAACTTACAACCATTACAAGCCTCACAACATTTACTACAACTTGGAACATTAATTAAAGAGGTATCAAAAACAAGATCCTCTGCAGTCTCCATAGTATTTTGATACACATTACCAGTCAAATCCATATGATTTTTTGACATAATTAACTCCTTTATTTCTGGGATATGCCAATATATATATACCAATTAAAAAAAAGAAAAACATCGAAATAACTTAATATAATATCACGTTACAAATAAAGCATAATAAACACGTTTTAACGATTCAATCGCCACAATCTGAAGCATTTCATGCTCCATCCACCAACGAGAATAATCAATACCATCCGGTGCAGCATGAATAAAAACATCCATAGCCACCCCCTTCTGTTTAAGATAAGAAGAAAAAACAGCATAAGATCGAGCTGTATGAAAAGATGACGTAACAATTAAAACTGACTGAATATCATACTGGCGAAACATAGGCAACAAGTTAACAACATGATCATAGGTTGAATAAGAATTGTCTTCATACAAAACAGAAGGTAAATCTACATTTAATTGCTTAGCATAATCAGCCATTAAACGAGACGTTGTAGTATGATAGTAATGTCCGCCAGACATAATCAAATAACGTGAATGATATTGATCTAATAAATCTACGGCTTCCTTAACACGCCCCCCTCTACCTCCCCCTAAGACTACAATAGCATCCACCTGATTTGAAACAACTGAAGATTCATAAACAAGAAATTTATTAAAATAAGGAAAACTACACCATAACAAACCACTAAGAATCAAAAACAAACCTAAAAAAACAAAGCAAAATCTAACAAAAAACGAAAATTGATTCATAGTACAAACACACCTCTTTTTTAGATCCCTAAAAATAAGATACAATAGCAAGACAATGGCCATTAATCAAAACATTATTGAGCAACAATCAAAAAAGTTACTAGCTCATATCAATAAACTAAAACATAAATTTGATATTAACTATCCCATAAATATATGTGTTGCTTCAAAATATGCAAATGATAAACAAATAGAAGCCTTATACAACCAGGGATTTAGATTATTTGGTGAAAACAAAATACAAGATGGTATTCAAAAAATAAAAAGCCTAGCTCATTTAAAAGATATTCAATGGCATTTTATTGGCCATTTACAACGTAACAAAGTAAAAAAAGCAATTGAATACTTTAGTGTCATCCAATCTGTAGATAGCCTAAATTTACTAGACAAAATTAATACCGTTTCAAAAGAATATCAAAAAAACACAACCTGCTATATTCAAATAAATATTGGAGACGATCCAAACAAATTTGGATTTAAAAAAAATGAATTTTTAGAGAAACAAAATCAATTATTTTCTTTTTCAAATGTAACAATAAAAGGTATAATGATTATAGTTCCACTACTAAACAACAAGGATGCTACAAAAAAAATGTTTCTAGATGCTTATACGTTATATAAATCTATCAAATCATTACCACATGCTAGCGAATTAAGTATGGGAATGAGTCAAGATTATGAATTAGCCATTCAAGCAGGTTCTACTATGACACGAATCGGACGAATGCTGTTTCAAAAAGAAGGAGCTTAATAATGGGTTCAATGCTAAATGACCTAAAACAATTTTTTGGATTTTCAGAACCCGAAGATATACACGATACAGCCCATACCCAACCCAAAAAACCATTTAAAGGATCTCTTATCAACTCTAGCTCAACAAGACCCTTTGCTTCATCCGAAATCAAAGTTTTAGAACCACGTATTTACGAAGATTCACTCAATATTGCCTCTTACTTAAGAGAAAACAAGCCTGTTATTGTAAATTTAAAATTTTTAGACTCTGACTCAAGTAAACGTCTCATTGATTTTGTCTGTGGAACCGCTTACGCAATTAATGGACATATGATGAAATTAGGTGAAAATATTTTCTTATTTACACCTGCCAATATTTTAATTTCTAATAGTGATGAACAAACATCATATCAAGAAACAAACTCTGCCCAAAAAGAAATTCTGTTCAAAGAAGCTGCTTCATATTAATGCAATCGTTAGATGACTTAATAAAAACAGTCGAAAAACTGCGATCTCCTGAAGGATGCCCTTGGGATAAAGAACAAACATTCAAAAGTTTAGTACCTTGTATTATTGAAGAGTGTTATGAATTAGTCGAAGCAATCGAATCAGATACAGTAGACGCCATTATTGAAGAATGTGGCGATGTGTTACTACAAGTAATTATGATTGCTACTATAGCAAACGAAACAAAAACATTTTCGATCCAAACCATAGCAGAACATGTTAATGAAAAAATGATACGAAGACATCCTCATGTATTTCAAAAAACAACCATAAAAACAAGTAACGAAGTTTTAGAACAATGGGACTCAATTAAAGAAAAAGAAAAACAAACAACATCCAAAATGGACGGAATCCCACATTTACCCGCCTTAATCAAAGCTGAAAAAATCCAAAAAAAAGCAGCTAAATCAGGCTTTGATTGGGAAAATACAAATGATGCTATTCAAAAAATTAATGAAGAAATTAATGAATTTAAAGAAGAATTAAAACAAGATCAAAATAACGAAAAAATAGAGGAAGAAGCAGGTGACCTCCTATTTGCAATTATTAATGTATTACGAAAAGAAAAAATTAATCCAGAAACAGCATTACGAAAAGCTAATAACAAATTTATAACTCGATATAAAACTATGGAATCCTTATCATCCAACTTTGAAACATTAACACTAGATGAAAAAGAAATACTATGGAAAAAAGCAAAAGAATTAACTAAATCGAAATAATACTTTTCCATCAAGATTAGACTGTTGAGCCATAGCTAAAGCATCAGAATAATCAGCTAACTCAAAAACATGTTTGATAGGAATAGAAAACGATTGGGTTTTTAACATAGCAAACAAACGATCATAGTAATCTTGAACATAATCAAAAGAAACCGATTCAGCCCACAAAGAGCGATTAAATCCAGTTGAAATAATACACTTATAAATCAAAGCAACATTACCAACACAAACAGGTTCTCGTCCCATGGCACCATACGTTATAAGCATCCCCTGATAATCTAAACATTTTGACAATTCTTTAGCAGACGCACCTCCTACTCCATTTAATGCTAACTTAAATCTTCCTTTTTGAGGTAGTTGTTTTGAAAATTGATCCTCATACACAATAACCGAATCAGCTCCTAATTGTTTTAATGGCTCAACAAGAGAATCACGTCTAACAATATTAACCGTATGAAACCCATAATAATGTGCTACATAAATAAACCAACGCCCTAATGCTGAATTAGCTGCATTTTGAATAATCCAATCCCCTTTTTTCAAAGACACCCTATCTGATAACACAACCAAAGCCGTCAAAGGATTAATAGCCATCATAGCCGCTTGATGATCGTCCATAAAATCAGGCACTTCAATACACCCCTTTATAGGCAACGTCACGTAATCTGCCCAAAAACCAAACCATTGTCGTCTCATTTGAAATGGGAAAAAAACACGTTTACCTATCCAAGAAGAATCCACATCATCACCCACTGAATCCACAACCCCCACACCTTCATTACCTAATACAAAGGGACAATCAGGTTGAATCACATAATGACCATCCATCATATTAAAATCAGCAGGATTAATTGGAGCATATAACATCTTAAGACGTACCTGCCCCTTTTCTAAGGCTA
>MDSY01095313.1_pt1 | contig 17728 bp, 17 predicted proteins | sample 811131 | NCBI WGS metagenome assembly MDSY01 (sample SAMN05326643, study PRJNA326480) | marine metagenome | isolation source: seawater | place: Atlantic Ocean: South West | collected 2010
TCTAGGGGGATCGACCAATCCCTTTGTAATAACTCGACATGAAATGCGCCAAAAAGATTACAAATTTGATGATGTTATTTTGGGTGTAAGTTTTTTAAAAAACCAAAGATTTTTATCACTAGGCTTGGGAGGAAGAACCGATTGGCTATTCAATGCACAAAACTTACGCTTTGTTCAAAATAAAAAATTTAGATTTGCTCAGCTGGATTACAGGTCAAGTTCTCGGGGATCATGGAAACAGGAATTGATGTATAGATCTAAAAATCCTATTAAAAGCTCACAGCAGAGTGTTTCATTCGAATCAGCTAGAATTGCTATAAATTACAATGATGTAAAATCGCCTTTAAGGCTAGACCTCGTTCTCAATGCGCAAAATTCAATCAACGAATTTCGATCAATACTTTATGATTCAGTAGGAATTGGAAGAGGAGGTTTTAGATACGATCCTGTTCTAAATGAATATATTAGAGATGAAAATGGCGCATTTGTATCAAGTAATATCGTTTTGGGTGACCGCCAACAAGGTTTCAATTCGAGTACAATTTCAAGGATCTTTTTTGATTTTAAAAAAACTAAATATCAAAGGCTGAATCATATAAAACTAAGATTATCAATCAGAGGTGATTACTTGGGTCCAGAAAAAAACTTTATGTCAGCAGTTAAAAGTCGATCTGCAAAAATTTTTAGACATCAACAACGCTATGAATTGATATCACAGAAGACAACAAGATCTATAAGAACAAGGGTTTGGTTCCAATCAAACACAAACTTCAATGGAATGGATTTCAGGGGATGGGTTGATAAAAGATCTGACTCAGTAGTTATGGAAAATCAAATACCCATTAAAACAGATTACTATCTATTGTATGATTTAAATATTCATTCTTTTTTAACAAAAACAAACAACGCCATTCAAATACCTAGAAGCACTGATGGTATTTACCATGAGCTTGGAATAAAAAGGTCCTTGCCTGGCAATATTCAGCTAACAGTGAAATCTATTATCTACCAAGATAAAACCATCATTCAATCATTTTCAAAAGATGCAAGCGCATATGGCCTTAAAACGGATATTGTAAAATTTTTAGGCGATAATGGTAGGCTCGATTGCACTCTTGACTATTACAATGCAAACGGTTTTCCTGGTATGCCACCCGAGGCTTTGAAAGGCATCTCTGCGAATGAAACGTTGCGTGCAACTCTTGCAGCATCAAAAATGCTGGATCGCTCCATTTCTATAAACGTTTCAATGTCTTATATAGATGATGAAAGATATGAAAATTTTTTCCAAATTAGTGGTGAGCTTCGTGCATATTTCTAAACTATTTTTATCAATCTTAATTGCAAATATAGTTTATGCGCAAAACTCATTTGGAGAAGCTCAGGATATGTTAGAAAAAAGTGGAAGGTGGGGCGACTATTATCTTCGAGATTTAAATAATAATTTTAATCTTGTGTCAAGCGATTTGATTGTAGACTCATTATTTTTTTCAGGAGATGGACTAATTAATAAAGTGACATTATTAAGACTGTTTCATACTATTAAAGGTTCGCCAACTAAAAATATAGCCCTTAGTAGGTTTAAAAACGTCATTGATGGAAATAAATTTATAAATAACCAGTCTACGATTTCCTTTGCTCGCTTCAATAAAAACTATGTCGCTGCAGTAATTGATGTAACCAACGACTTTAAAAGTAACATTGGAGGTATTATAGGTAGCAATAGAGATGCATCAGGTAGGTGGAGTATAAAAGGTGAATTGAATCTTAGACTTGAAAATATTTTTAAGAACGCATCAAGAGTCCATTTGCAATGGCAGCAACCTTCTCAAAGCTTTCGATACATTTATTTTGATCTTTCATTGCCTGTTTTTTTTCAAATGCCATTTGGGGTGCAGTCAAATTTTTCACACGAATTTTTTGATAAAAACTATCTAAAAAGTATTGCAAAGGGATATCTGACAAAAATAGGTCCTTATGGAAGGTGGAAAATTGGTAGCAGCGTTGAACATATTAAAGATTTAGTTAAATCCGAATCTATTGTTTCGAAAGGACTATCATTAGGTATTGAGGGAGACAGAAGAAACGATCGTTGGATACCATTTTCGGGATCTCATTGGAACCTACAGATTGATGCTCGCAATTACAAAGATAATTTAGGAAGCACGCACGAAGTAAATTCAAAAACCTTATTAGGAGTATACAAAAATTTTTTTACAGGGGTGCTCTATTTAAAAACCCAAGGCTCATTCAATAGGGTTCAAGATCGTAGCTTGCTTCCAGCTAAAAAAATATTGTTTGGCGGGTCCAACGATTTAAGAGGGTATAACGAGGATCAATTCCTATCGGATTGGTTTATTATAAATACAATTGAAACTATACTAACGACTCAGAGCCAATCTCAATTGTTCGTTTTTATTGATCAGCTTTTTGCAAATGATTTAACAATAAATCCAACCTCAGGGTTTGGAATTCGTTTATTTAATGGAAGTCAATTTTTTGATGTTACCTTTGCATTTCCAGGTTCAAAAATAAAAGATGGAAAACTTCACATAAAGTTTAATACTAGTCTATAATAAAAGTAAATTATGGTTCAATTCATTCTCAAAAAAACAATGTTACGCTACAGTTTAACTTTTGGACTTTTTTTGTTTTTTGGGTGCCAGGATACAAAACCTAGCGCTCAAGGTGGTGACAATGAGGTTGTTCTCATTGCATCCAAATACGATCAAGTATTTCTAATGAAAGCTGTTTCTATGATGATTAATGATACTCTTTTTACACCTCAACCTGAGGAACATTTCAAAATTATTCCTATTGAGCCTGATCGATTTAATGATGTTAGTGATTATGTAAATGTTGTTGTGGGCGCCATTGGTGATTACCCATCAAATAAAGGAACGAGTTTGATCAAAAGTATTTTAACTAATGAACAATACCTTTCCTCCATGAATGGAAACAATCATCTTATATTTTCTAAAGATGTTTTTGCTAGAGACCAAAATTTTCTTGTCATAAATGGTCCTAGTAGCGATAAAGTTTACCAAGCATCCTATGAGCAAGGACCCTGGCTCAAAAAACAGTTTGACGATCTGTTCATAAAAAGGCAAAGCTTGCACCTCTTTGATGAGTCCACTCTCCAAGCTGAGCTTCAAACCAGTCTTTTAAGTAAATACAATTGGTCGATCAAAATACCTTGGGGATATTCAGTTATTCGAGATAGCAGCGATCAAAAATTTTTTTGGATTGGAAGGGAATTGCCGTTTAGATGGTTAGCTATTAAGTGGGAAGATGGCCTAGTATTTTCCGACTCGGCTTCAGCGAGAAAGTTTTCAAAAAGCATCCCATTAAAATATTTTCGAAATATCCAATACATAGATTATAAGTTTAAGATTCAACCTTCAACGTTTAATAGCTATGGATCATGGAAAATAACTGGATTATGGGAAAGCTTGAATGATGCACAAGGCGGACCATTCATATCCCATCTTTTTTATGACGCAGACCAAGATCGCTCTTACTTTATTCATTCTATGATATTTCACCCTGGTAAAGACAAATATTTATTATTGAGGCAAGTTGATATGATTGCCAGAACGTTTAAAACAACAACTGCAGTCGATAAATGAAGTCTGTATTATTTACTGGTTCAAGCGGGCAATTGGGTTTTGCTTGTAAAGAAATTTTTCCTTCTAAGTTCAATTCTTTGTTTACATCAAAAAATGCTCAAAATGAATCGTGCTTTCTAGATATTTCAAACGAACAATCTATCAAAACAGCGTTAGACCGTTTTCGTCCCGATGTTGTTGTAAATTTAGCAGCATATACCGATGTGGATGGCTGTGAAAAATCACCAAAAGTATCCAAAGAAATCAATCTAGAAGGCTTAAAAAACCTGTGTAATAATTTTGACGGTCATATAATTCAAATTTCAACTGACTATGTTTTTGATGGGGAAAGCGGTCCTTATTTGGAGAAAGACAAAACGAACCCTATCTCAGTTTATGGAAAACATAAGCTCGCTGCAGAAAATTTTTTGAGTGAAAATAGGTCAAAATACTCAATTATCCGCTCCAATGTTCTGTATGGAAATGTCAAAAGCAAAGCATGCTTTCTTGCTTGGGTGGTAGGGTCCCTGTCAAGTTCACAGAAAATTAATGTTGTTGAGGACCAATGGGGTAATCCTACCTCAGTGTATTCGCTGGCAAGGTTTATTTCGTTTGTTGTTAAAAATAGTGTCTATGGACTTTATCATTATGCGGATAAGGGCATAATGTCTCGATATGATTTTGCAATAATGATAGCTAAAATATTTAAATTAAACCCATCTTTTATTATACCCATACAAAGCTCTCAGCTAAAGCAATGGGCGCCAAGGCCCATGCAAAGCGGATTGTTAACGAAAAAAATTGAACAACAGCTTGAAATTGAACCTCGCACAGTTGAAACTTGCCTATTAGATATTAGAAAAAAGCTTGCATCATGAAAAGCCTTATCATTTCTCCTACCTATAATGAAAGCAAAAATATCAGTACGCTTGTCAAAACAATTTTTGAGAGAAATCCTAACATACATTTGCTCATCGTTGATGACAACTCACCTGATGGCACTGGTGATATCGTTCGTAAGTTACAAAGAGACTATCCAAACCTTTTTCTTGAAACAAGAAAAGTTAAAGATGGGTTAGGTAAGGCTTATTTATTTGGCTTTAAATGGGCTCTAAAAAAACGTTACGATGTAATTGTTCAAATGGATGCAGATATGTCTCATCACCCGAAAGAAGTACCCAAAATGATAAAGCTACTAAAAGATAACGATCTTGTTATTGGTAGTAGATACTTAACAGGTATTAGCGTAATAAATTGGCCTTTGAAAAGACTTATATTAAGCTATGGTGCAAATGTGTATACCAAGCTAATCACTGGAATGCCGATTGCAGATGCAACGGGTGGTTTTAAAGTCTGGAGAGCAAATACCTTAAGATCGATTAATCTCGACAGAGTAAAGTCGTCAGGATATTCTTTCCAAATTGAAATGAATTTTCGTGCTTGGCACAAAGGAAAAAAACTCGCTGAACATCCAATTATTTTTATTGATAGAACAGTTGGCGAATCTAAGATGAGCAAATCAATCATGTTTGAAGCGGTTTGGATGGTTTGGAGATTGAGGATGTGGCGAATTTTTAGACTGAATAAATGAGAAACGCGTTAAAAAAATATTTTAAATTTAAATTTAATAGAATTAAAAAATGTCCGATTATTATTTAGAGTTCGAAAAACCGCTTAAAGAAATAGATCTTAAAATTCTTGAGCTAGAATCTGACATCAATTTAGACAAATCTTCTGATGAACTATCATCTCTAAAGTCGCAGCGTGACCAATTGTTGAAAGACATTTATTCAAATTTAACGCGTTGGCAAAAAGTACAACTAGCCAGACATCCGCAGCGCCCATTGTCAACCGATTACATAAAGAATATGTCTCCAGATTTTTTTGAATTACACGGTGATCGCTATTTTGGAGATGATCCTGCGATAGTATGTGGGCTGGGCTCTATTGAAGAACACAAAGTTGTATATATCGCTCAACAAAAAGGGAAAAATACAAAAGAAAATATTTACAGAAACTTTGGTATGATGAGGCCCGAAGGTTATAGAAAAGCGCTTAGAGTAATGAAATTAGCAGAAAAATTTCATCTTCCCGTTATTTCACTTATTGACACTCCGGGCGCTTATCCTGGAATTGGAGCTGAAGAAAGAGGTCAAGGAGAAGCAATTGCACGAAACCTTTTTGAAATGTCTAGCTTAAAAACTCCTATAGTTTCCATAGTGATCGGCGAAGGAGCTAGCGGAGGAGCTTTAGGTATTGGAGTTTGTGATAAAATGCTGATGCTTGAAAATACATGGTACTCTGTAATTAGTCCTGAGGGATGTGCATCTATATTATGGAGAGATGCTTCAAAAGCACCTGAGGCAGCTGATGCGATGAAAGTAACCCCTGAAGATCTTATTAAAATGGAAATTTGCGATGAAATAATAAAAGAACCCCTAGGAGGGGCTCATAGAGAGTTCGAGGCAACAGCAGTTTCCTTAAAAAAAACTATTCTTGAGGAAATAAATATTTTAAAAAAAGCTAATTTTTCAACCTTTCTAGATCAACGTATAAAAAGATATGAAAAAATGGGAAGGATATCTGAATAAGAATGATATCCCATGATTCCCATTTTAAAATCTATTATAAAGACGTTGATCAGATGGGAATAGTTTATTATGCGCGCTATTTTGAAATATTTGAAATGGCAAGAACTGAATTACTTTACAGTATCGGAGCGAGTGTAAAAAATATTGAAAAAAATGGCACTTTTCTTCCTGTTGTTTCTGCCACATGTAACTACAAAAAACCCGCTTCATTTGAACAAAGCCTGTTGGTCAAAACTCAAATTTCCTCACTTCCTGGGGCCCGTTTGAAAATTGAATACAAAATTTTTTGCGAAGATAATATGTATTTAATTGCTGACGGTGAAACAACTCATGGATTTGTTGATAAAAAAGGAAAGCCAAAAAGACCACCTGAGTTTTTAATTAATACCCTAAAAAAATGTTTGACATGATCAAGAGCAAAACCTAATGGCCGGTCACAGTAAATGGGCTAACATAAAACATAAGAAAGCTGCTCAAGACGCAAAGCGAGGCAAAGTGTTTACTAAGATAATTAAAGAGCTTATGGTTGCTGCTAAAAATGGTGGAAGTGATCCTGATTCGAACCCTAGACTTCGTCAAGCAATTTCCTCTGCAAAAGCGGCAAATATGCCAAATGAAACTATTTTGAGGAACGTTCAAAAAGGAGCTGGTGAACTTGAAGGAGTAAACTACGAAGAAATATCCTACGAAGGGTTTGGTCCTCAAGGTGTAGCAATTATGTTGGAAGTTATGACTGATAACAGAAATCGAACAGTAGCTGAAATAAGACATTTAATGGCCAAATTTGGAGGAAATCTTGGAGAAAATGGATCAGTTTCCTGGATGTTTGAAAGATTAGGTCAAATTGTCATTTATGATAATTCTCCAGATGAAGAAGCTATTTTGGAGGACATCCTTGAAGTAGGTGCCAATGATTTTACTAAAATTGATTCAAATTATTTAATTTCGACAGACCCAGCTGTGACTGCTGATATTACAGAGACACTGGATAAAAAAGGTTATAATATTATTTCTTCGTCAATTGAGATGGTCCCCAAAGATATTGTTGAAATAGAAGAATCAACTTCATCAAAATTAATTAATTTGCTTGAAAATCTTGAAGAGCATGACGATATTCAAAAAATAGCCTCGAATTTTGAGCTTGTTAATCATAAAGACTGATTGGTTTAGTGAATTTGAACAAGGTTAGCCGAATAATCGGAGTTGATCCAGGGTTAAACAAAACCGGCTTTGGTATACTTGATTATAAAGGCACTAAAACAAAAATGGTAGCCTATGGTTTGATTTCACCTCCACCCAAGGAGTCGTTGCCAAATAGGTTAGAGTATTTAAATAGTCATATGAATGATTTAATTGATAAATTCCAACCAATAGCCATGGCAATTGAAGACTCTTTTTATAGTCAAAATGTTAAATCAGCTGTACTCTTGGGGCAAGCTAGAGCTGTTTTACTATTGTCTGCCGCTTCAAACGGCTTATCCTCAATGGTTTATGCACCTAGAAAAGTAAAACAATCCGTTACTGGAAGTGGATCAGCCACCAAGGAGCAAATCAAGTATATGGTAGGAAAAATTCTCAATTTAGATAAAGAAATTAAGTCTAATGACGTAACAGATGCCCTTGCTGTTGCCCTATGTCACGTAAACCAAAATAAATATTTATGAGCATGGTGAACTCTATATCGGGAAAACTGGTATTTAAAGATCCCACCGTTGCTAATGTTGAAGTTGGAGGGTTTGTTTTTAACATAAGCATATCCTTAGCATCCTATGAAAAATTACCTGAAGTAAACGATAATATTTCATTATTGACCCATCTTCATGTGAAAGAAGATATTTTAGAGCTTTATGGATTTGCAGATGAAACAGAGAGATCTCTCTTTTTAAATCTTAACAAAATTAATGGAATAGGCCCAAGATCGGCGATGAATATTTTGTCAGGCACAACTCCGGTTGAGTTTAAACAAAAAATAATTGATGGTGATGTAAAATCCTTAACAAGCATACCTGGAATAGGGGCTAAAACAGCAAAGCGAATCATTGTTGAGTTAAAAGAAGTTTTTTCTGTTGATTCAAACCTCTCGGATAATCTTGGGTTTGAAAACAAAAAAGAAAATTTCGTAATTAGAGATGCTCAAAGCGCACTAAAATCACTAGGTTATAAAGAAAATCAAATCTCTAAAGCAATATCACAGTTACAGAAGGATTCAAATATGCCTGACAAATTAGAAGATGTAATCCGTAAAATACTAAAAGAATTGAACTGATAATGAAATACGCAAAACAACTTCAAAATCTTGGAACGGAAACTGCTTTTGCAGTTTCCGCGCAAGCTCGACAGTGGGCTGATCAAGGAAACAAAGTATACCCTTTTCATTTGGGAGATATCAATCTCCCAACACCTGAGAATATTGTAGATGCAACTATTAAAAGCATTAGGGATGGCTTGACTGGTTATTGCCCTTCAGAGGGAATATTCCCACTTCGAGAAGCTCTCGCAATAGATGTAGGATCAAAACGCGGTGTTAGTTATGGACCAGATAATGTCGCTGTACAGCCTGGGGGCAAGCCGACTATCGGAAAATTCATATCTTCAGTCATGAACCCAGGTGATGAGGTCTTATACCCAAATCCTGGTTACCCTATTTACGAGTCTCAGATCGAATATCAAAAAGGTCAAGCTGTACCCTATTCATATGTTCAAAAGGAATCAGGGTTTGAAATCGATCTCGACAAGTTGAGAAATTCAATTTCTTCCAAGACAGTTGCATTGATTTATAACAATTATCAAAATCCAATCTCAGCTGAATCCAGTAAGCAAGAAATGCAAGAGATTGCCGATATTGCAATTGAGAATGACCTTTGGGTTTTATCTGATGAGGCATATTTTGAGATTGTTTACGATGGAGTGGCAAGATCAATCGTAAGTTTACCTGGCATGCTAGACAGAACAGTCATTTTATATACATTTTCAAAAAAGTTTGCAATGACAGGATGGAGAGTGGGGGGATCCATAGGTCCCAAAGAAATAATTAAGCGTATAGCAAAACTAAATGTTAACGCTGAATCTTGTACCACTCATTTTATACAAAATGCTATGGTTGAAGCATTGACTGGAGATCAGAGCGGATCTAATGCAATTTTAGAAACATTGAAAAAAAGACGCGATGCCACTGTAAAAGGCCTAAATCTAATTAATGGTATAGATATAGCAGCCCCAAGAACAACTTTTTATCTCTTTCCTAATGTTACCAAGATAATGGAAATAAAAGGCTTTAATAATCTTGAAGAGCTTCAGCGTGGTGCGCTTGAACATTCCAATGTTTCATTTTGTACTAGAGAGCATTTCGGAAGACCCCAAAATGATGAGAGTCAGCATTATATTAGATTAGCCTATTCTGGAATTAAGTCATCTGATATTAAGGAAGGATTGTCAAACCTTAAAAAGTACTTTGAATCGTCATGAAAAAAACTCCTCTGCATGAATATCATAAAAATCTTGGAGCGAAACTTGTTGATTTTGCAGGCTTCGAAATGCCTATTCAATATCAAAGTATTATAGATGAGCATCTCTTTGTAAGAAAATCGTGTGGTGTTTTTGATGTTAGCCACATGGGTGAATTTATTGTAACAGGTAAAAAAGCCGCGGAATTTTTAAATAGAATCACGATAAATGATGTAACGAGTTTAAAAATTTGGCAAGCACAATATTCAGCTATGTGCTACGAAGACGGCGGTATTATTGATGATATACTCATTTACAGGTACCCAGATCACTATATGCTGGTCGTTAATTGCTCAAATATAGAAAAAAACTTTGATTGGATAGTAACTCACAAGCCGAATGATATTTTCATAGCAAATGTAAGTGAAAAAATTGGTTTGATAGCCGTTCAAGGCCCAAAGTCTCTTAAAATTTTAGATAAATTAGTAGACATAGATCTCAATGAAATGGAATATTATCACTTTTCAATTGCCACAATTAAAGGGTCGCCAGCAACAATATCCAGAACGGGTTATACTGGAGAATTAGGGTATGAAATTTATGCTGATAACAATTCAATCATTCAAATATGGAATGAGATATTTAAATATCCAAATGATGAAATCCTTCCTGCGGGCTTAGGATGTAGGGATACCCTTCGCTTGGAGATGAAATACGTTCTTTATGGTAATGACATTGATCATAAAACAAATCCTATTGAAGCCGGACTAAGTTGGATAACAAAATTCAATAAGGAATCATTCATTGGAAGAGAGAGCTTGGAAGAATATAAAAACGCACAACACAGAAAATTAGTATGTGTTGAAATGATTGACAAAGGAATTCCTAGGAGAGGTTATGAAATTTTTTGTGATGATGAAAAAGTTGGGTCGGTAACTAGCGGATCTCAATCACCATCACTCCAAAAGGGTATTGGATTGGCTTATTTGGATATCAATAAGGCAAATATCGACTCTGAATTAGATATTTTAGTTAGAAATAAAAAGTTAAAGTGCAGGGTCGTAAAACCCCCTTTTTACAAAAATGGATCAGTTTTAGATTAAATTGCTATGAAAGAAAAGCGATATGAAATATTGGGTATATTAATTTGTACCGTTTCATTATTATTTTTGATAAGTTTTTTAGGCCACAACCCCAATGAGGATCCGGGCATATCCCCAAATGTAAGCGTTGAAAACCCTATGGGCATCCTAGGAGTATGGCTTTCCTATTTATTCATAAAACTTGGATTTGGTTATGCAGCAATTTTACTTCCTTTTTTAACGGGGTCTTGGGGTGTTTGGTTTTTCACCCACAAAAAGTTTAAATCACTTGAAAGAATATCGTACTACATTATCGCAGTAGTAGTTCTGACATCTATTTCTTTTGGTTATGGACAAATACTTTACTTCGGATTAGATGATCTTTTATTCCCGTTTAGCGGAATGGCAGGTGGCTTAATTGCAATTTTATTCAATGATTTTTTAGGTAATATAGGTACGTTTTTAATCATATCGTCTACGTGGACAATTCTTATCAGAAGCTATTTAGGATATAGTTTTTATGAGCCTGTTAAAAACCTGCTCTCTTTTTTAAGAAAAAAACGCGCTGTTAAAAAAGCAATTGTAGAGGATCAACTTGTTGAGGATGAAAAAAAGAAACACACTCAAAATCTGATAGCAAAAATTGATGAACAAAGAGAAAAGAATCAATTTCATGATGTTAAGAATGAAAGCAGAGATCCTACAATTTCTTTAGATGATCCAGAACAGAAGCTGATTGCTAAAAAAGAAGAAATAAGTGAAAAAGCTGAGAGCGAAAGGAATTTTGATACCCTTGTTGAAAAAGATCTTGCTGATGAAAAAGATAAAAAAATTGAAATTGGTGAAATTATTCGGGAAGAGGAGCTTGATCTTGATACGGTTGACCAGAGACAAAAGCCCAAAAGAGACTATCAATTACCGTCACCCGAGTTATTAACAAATCCAATTAGCGTTCAATCTGAAATTGACAAAGAGGAGCTTGTTGATAGAGCCAATTTTTTACAACAATCCTTAGAAACATTTGGTGTTATTGGCAAGGTTGTAAACGTAAGCCCTGGTCCTGTAATTACGTTGTTTGAGGTAGAACCTGCAGAGGGTGTCAGGGTAAATAAGTTCGTAGCTCTATCGGATGATCTTGCGCGAGTTATGGAGGCTAGCAGGGTTCGTGTCATTGCTCCAATACCAGGAAAATCATCAGTTGGTATTGAAATTCCAAATCGAAATCCAGACATGGTATATTTTAAATCTGTTATTAACTCAGAAAAATTTGCAAAATCTGAATCTAAGCTTACTTTGGCTATAGGAAAATCAACCAATGGTGAAATAGCAACTTTAGATCTTGCTCAAATGCCCCACCTTTTAATTGCTGGCACCACAGGATCTGGAAAGTCTGTATGCATGAACACCATTTTGGCCAGCATCCTATATCAATCAACACCTGATGAGGTTAAATTTGTTATTGTTGACCCAAAAAAGGTTGAAATGGCAGTTTATCAAACTCTTTCTAGCTATCATTTGCTTAAAATTGAAGATATTGATGAACCAATTATTACGACTCCAGAAAATGCTGTATTAGCATTGCGGGCTGTTGAGAAAGAGATGGGAAAAAGATACGATACCCTTGCTGAGGCTGGAGTAAGAAATATAGGGGAATACAACCGCAAGATGGAAGACTCTGGTGAAGCGATTATGCCATTCATTGTTGTGTTGATAGATGAGCTAGCAGACCTTATGATGCTTAATGCAAAAGAGGTGGAGGCGCCTATTGCACGATTAACTCAACTGGCGCGTGCTGTAGGTATTCATCTTGTTGTTGCCACACAAAGACCATCTGTTGACGTTATTACTGGTGTAATAAAGGCAAATTTCCCATCAAGGATTGCTTTTCAGGTAGCTACAAAAATCGATTCAAGAACAATTATTGATAGTCCAGGAGCTGAAAAATTAATAGGAAAAGGAGATATGCTTTATTTAGGATATGGTTCTTCTGAGCCAAGTAGACTGCATAATGCTTTTTTAAGTTTGGACGAAATTCAAGCTCTAATGTCACACATTGGCAGTCAAGATGAAGCAGAAGATTTGGTACTAGAAAGCCCCAGAGAAACAATGGGTGCAGGTGGTCTGGTAACCGACAACAATAATGGAGGCTTTGATAGTCTTTTTGATGAGGCAGTCAAACTAGTAGTTACGCATCAACAAGGGTCGATTTCACTTATTCAACGAAGATTGAAAGTTGGCTATTCTAGAGCCGCTAGATTGATTGACGAAATGGAGCAAGCCGGTATTGTTGGCTCATTTACGGGGAGCAAAGCGCGAGAAGTTTTGGTTGATGAGTCTTATCTTGAATCTCTTGATTAGAATTTAATGCTAAGCACATCATTTTTATCGTTAACGCTTCTATTTTCTGCGTTTTCTTACAACGCTTGGCTAGAAAAATTTAGAACATCCCTTCATCAGCCAAAGGGGGTTCAGTTTTCGATAACTATCACTCAAAACGAATTAAACACCATATCTCTTACCTCCGCTTTTGTAGAAATGCAAGATAGCTCCAAAATGGCAATTGACATGGAAAAAGAAGCGATAATAGTTATTGGTGACACAATTAAGACATTTAATAAAATCACCAAACAGTTAATCATTGATAAAATCATTAGTTCTGAATTTGGTTTATTCACATTGATTAAGGGTAATATAAATCATTCTTATTTAACCAAAACAAATCTTATGAAAGAACACGTTAGGCTTGATTTTAAGATAGATGAATTTGATTATTCAGGATTTTTTGAAATTGGTAAAGATGGAACTCCTCAAAAAATGCATCTTTATTACGCTCAGGATCAATACATAAAAATTGATGTAAGCAATTTTAAAGCTGGTTTAAAAAACAATGAATCTTTTGCACTTCCACGCTATGAAGAGGTAATAAATTTATATGAATAGATGGATTCAGCTATTGTTTGGATTTGCGTTAAGTTTTGTGGGGTTATTTTTTGCTTTTAAGAATCTAAGCCCCTCAAGCATTTTAAAAAGTTTTCAAGCTTTAAATTATTTCTGGATATTAGCATCTGTTTTTGCACTTTTTCTTTCAGCTTTGGTTAGGTCCCTGAGATGGAAATTATTGTTGATTTCAATAAAGCCAGTAGAATTGAAAAATCTTTTTGCGTCAACAATGATAGGGTATTTTGGCAATTCAGCTCTTCCATTTAAAATGGGTGAAATTTTAAGGGGATATTATATTTCTACGCTGAAAAATATTAAAACCTCAACAGTCCTTGGTTCGATTGTCTTGGAGAGAACATGCGATCTTCTTGGATTGATAATGACTTTTTCTGTTGTGAGTATTTTCTATAGCTTTGATCTAGAGATCAAACTTTCTCTTCTACCTTTAATTTTTTTGCTATCGCTTACTACAATTCTTATTGTATATCTTTTTTTTAAAAAGAATATTTTTTTTAACAAAATTTTGAATCTTTCAAAACGAAAATCTAAATCTTTTTTTAGGATTACAAATATGCTTAGATCTTTTGGTAGGGGCTTTTCCTCAATATCTAATTTTAAAGTTTTGTTTTCAATTTTAATGTATACTCTTTTGCTTTGGCTACTGTTCTTTCTTACTACTTATTTCGTTATAAAAGCCTTCGGCTTTGACCTTTCCCTAGTTGAGGTAGGGGTCATACTCTTATTAACCTCGATTGCAATGTCTATTCCTGCCGCCCCAGGTGCAATTGGAACGCATCATTTTGCCGCTTATTATGTAATGACTAATATGTTTCTATTTTCCGATATCGAATCTCAATCTTTTGCGATTGTTTTACATGCAGTTAGTTATATACCTTTGGCTTTTTGCGGTGCATTATATTTTTTTTCTAGTTCCTTAAAAATTTTCGATGTTTTAAATAAGGAAATTGTTGATGATAAAGTATGATACAATTTTTTTAGATCGTGACGGTACTTTAAACCACGATCCAGGCTATATAGCATCAATTAATGATTTTCAATTTTTTGATTATACTCTTTTAGCGCTCAAAAAACTTAAAAATATCTGCAATAATTTCTGCATAATTAGCAATCAATCCGGAGTTGCTCGTGGCTTAATTAGAATAGATGATCTCAGTGAAATTCACTCCTATATACTCAGCTTCTTTCATGATAATAATCTAAACCTTATTGGTATTTATTTTTGCACTGATCATCCAAATAATGCCTCCATTAATCGCAAGCCTGGAGATGGTATGTTTTTAAAAGCTTCTGAGGATCACAGCATAACTCTGAATAGCTCGCTGATGATAGGGGACAGTGTTTGTGATGTTGAAGCAGCTCAAAGATGTAATATGGAAAGCATGTTAGTGCTTACAGGAAATGGAAAGAAGGCCAAGAAAAGTCCCAATATCTCTCCAACATTTACCGAAAAAAATTTATTAACGGCCTCTATTTTTTTAAGTGACACAAAATGAAAATTGGCATTTTAATTGGTGGCGATTCATCTGAAAGAGAGGTATCTATTGCCTCTGGTAGATCAATTGAAAATGCTTGTATTGCCCTCGGACATGAAGTTGTTAGACTTGACCCGAAAGACGGGTTAGAAAAAATTAAAAGTTTATTATTGAAAGTAGATTTAGTTTTTAACGGCCTCCATGGAGGAGATGGTGAAAATGGAAAAATTTCAAAATATCTTGAAGATCTTGGAGTGTTGTTTACCGGTTCGGATAGCATTTCATCAGAGATTTGCATGAATAAAGATAAAGCTAAAAGAATTGCTGCAAATAATAATGTTTTAACACCTGAATGGGTTCTTGTAACAAACGAGGCTTTGAGTGGAAATATAGGACAATTAAATTTCCCTATTGTTGTAAAGCCAAACGATCAAGGAAGTACCTTAGGTTTATCAATCATTAATTCAAAATCACAATTAAAAGGAGCCTTCAAGGTTGCTAATAGCTTTGCTTATTCGGTGATGTATGAACAGCACATCCAAGGAAGAGAAATAACATGCTCAATCGTTGGAAATATAGCCTATCCAATAGTAGAAATAATACCTAAGCATGAAATCTATGATTATGAGTGCAAGTATATCAAGGGTATGTCAAAGTACATTTGCCCTGCAGAAATAAATAAAAATATTTCGTCTAAAATTAAAGAGATATCGTTAAAAATTCATAAGCTTCTGGGATGCAGGCATTACTCAAGGGTCGACTTCTTACTCGATAGAAACAATGACCCTTGGTTTTTAGAAATCAATACGCTTCCTGGTATGACCGAAACAAGTTTGCTACCAAAATCTCTTGAATCAGCTGGTGTAAATTTTAATCAAATTATTGAAAAGATAATTGAAGAAGCGATGGATAATTCTTAATGATGCTGCTGTATAATTCCTTAGTAAAAAATAAAGTTGAGTTTGTTCCCATTGAGGATGGAAAAGTAAAATTATACACATGCGGTCCTACGGTTTATGACTATTCTCATGTTGGAAACTTTAGAACATTTCTTTTTGAGGATCTCTTAAAAAGAGTGTTGATAGCTTTTGGATTTAAAGTGAAGCATGTGATGAATATTACTGATGTGGATGACAAGACTATTAGTAAATCAACTCAGCAACAAATAGAATTAAAAGATCTTACACAGCGTTACACTAATGAATTTATGAAAGATATTGATTTCTTGAGAATCCTAAGGGCCGATGAATATCCAAATGCAACTGATCATGTTGATGAAATGATATTAATGATACAGACCTTAATTGATAAAGAACATGCATACATAAGTGAAGATGGATCAGTGTTTTTTAAAATAGATAGCTGTTCGGATTATGGTGTTTTGGTAAATATTGAAAAAAGTGAGAATTCTCATCGCTATGAAATTTCGGATGAATATTCATCCGATAATGCTAACGATTTTGCATTATGGAAATCATACAAAAAGGATGATGGCAAAATTTACTGGGATTCACCCTGGGGAAAGGGTCGCCCTGGTTGGCATATCGAATGCTCAGCAATGGCAACAAAATATTTGGGGGATCATTTTGATATTCATTGTGGAGGAGTTGATAATAAATTTCCTCATCATGAAAATGAAATAGCACAATCCACCTGCGCATTGGAAACCCCCTTTGTTAATTATTGGCTTCATTCTGAGTTTTTAATGGTTGAGGGTAGTAAAATGAGCAAATCTTTGAATAATTTTTACACAATATCTGATATTTATGACAATGGATTTACTCCTGAAGAATTTAGATTTTTAATTTTAAGCGCACATTACCGATCCAGGGTAAACTTCAGCCTCAATCGAAGGAAAGAGGCTAAGTCTGCAATAAAGCGCATAACTGAAACGCAAGATCGTTTGTCAATTATTAGTACTGAAGAATCCTCTGAATATCCTTCAGAATATATAAATTTCAACGAAAGACTAGCTGATGATCTCGATGCACCTGGCGCATTAGCGGTATTTTTTGATTGGATTCGAAATATTAATATCCTCATAGATAGCAAAGAAATTTCTATTGTTGATGCTCAAAAAGGCAATTCTTTCATCTCTTATTTTGATTCAATTTTTGCGATTGTTCCTCAAAAAGATGTAGCCCCTCAAGAATTAGTTAGTTTAGTAGAGAAAAGGGAAGAAAGTAGAAAAAATAGAGACTGGGCAAATTCTGATAGGATTCGAGCGGAAATTGAAAAAAAAGGCTGGTTAATCAAAGATACTGTCAATGGGCCAAAATTAGTAAAAAAATAACCAATTATTTTTGTATAAATTTTCAATAATTTATTGTCAATAATATATTTTATAATTAATTTTATAGGCTTTATTCGATATTCCTTTAGCTCAGTGCGTTCAATTGACTAATGGTAATCGTAATGTTTTTTGAAAATTTTTGTCTTTTCGTTTTGAAAAGATAAGTTTGAGAGTTAGTTCCGACTTGCCGGTGTAGCTCAGTTGGTAGAGCAGCTGATTTGTAATCAGCAGGTCGGGGGTTCGAGTCCCTTCGCCGGCTCAGATGTTTTTAAATAAA
>MDSY01143776.1_pt1 | contig 17724 bp, 16 predicted proteins | sample 811131 | NCBI WGS metagenome assembly MDSY01 (sample SAMN05326643, study PRJNA326480) | marine metagenome | isolation source: seawater | place: Atlantic Ocean: South West | collected 2010
GGGTTTAAGAAAAGTAGGTGACCCTATAGAGCTTGCCACTAATTATTATAATTCTGGTGTAGATGAAATCATATTAATTGATGCTGTTGCAAGCCTATACAATAGAAATAATCTATTCAATATTGTTGAAAAGATTTCAGAATCTATATTTGCTCCACTAACATTAGGTGGAGGTATTAGGAGTATTAGAGATATTGAAAATGCACTAAATTCAGGTGCTGATAAAGTCGCCATTAACAGTCATGCAACAGAAAACCCTAATTTTATAAATGAAGCAGTAAAAATTTTTGGATCAAGTACAATAACCGTTTATATAGAAGCAAAAAAAACAACTGAAAAAAAGTGGGAAGCATATAAATATTGTGGTCGTGAAAAAACACACCTTGATTTAGTAGAATGGATTAAAATAGTTCAAGACCTAGGTTGTGGTGAACTTTTAATTACATCAGTAGATTATGAAGGTATGCAAAAAGGCTTTGATTTAGAAATGATGAATACGATTTATAATCATATAAATGTACCTTTGATATTTTCAGGTGGTTGTGGAAAGATGGAAGATATAACTAACATGAATAAACAATATAAAAATGTAAGTTTATCAATAGCATCAGCTTTTCACTATAAAAAAATAACAATTGATCAAATAAAAAATGAAAAAAATTTGTATACTTGATTACGGTCTAGGTAATATTAAAAGTTTATCTAATGCTCTAAAAAAAATTGGTTTTAACCCTGTTTTGTTTTCTGAAAATAATAATGATAAAAAAAATTATGATTTAGTTTTTATACCAGGTGTTGGTTCTTTCTCTAAAGCTAGTGAGCTTTTACTTAATGACAGATATAAAGAATTTATCAATAATACATTAGTAAACTCAAATATTTTTGGTATATGTCTTGGTATGCAGATTTTATTTTCATCAGGTGATGAAAATGGAAATAATAATGGTTTAAAAATAATAAAAGGTAAAGTTAAAATTTTAGAAAAAAAAGAAAATAAATTAATTTTACCAATGGTTGGATATCAATCTGTAAAATTTTTAAATAACAACTATAAAAATTTAAGTAATTTTAGTAATGAAAAATTTTACTTTGTTCATTCATATGCTGCTTTTCCAGAGAACAATAATAACTTACTTGCCAATACAAAATCTCAAAATATTGAGTATTGTGCAGCAGTTTACAATGAAAGAGTATTGGGTACTCAATTTCATCCAGAAAAGAGTGGAAAAATTGGCCTAGAATTCATAAATAATTATATAAATAATATTTAGATTTTGATCTATATATTATTCATTATTTAATTAAAAATAATTCTTGAAAGATGTATACCGTCTAAATGAAAAAAAATAATTCTCTATATGGCTTACCTGATGTTGAGTTTTGTACTACTTGTGTAATGTCAAATCAAAAGCCCAATCCTGTAGTTGAATTTAAAAATAACGACAATATGAAAAAAGGTATGAAAATTACATCTGGTATTTGTAATGCGTGTACTTTTGCTAAACAAAAAAATTTAATTGACTGGGATAAAAGAGAATATGAACTAGAAAAGCTTTTATCTAAATACAGAAAAAATAGCGGTTATGATTGTGTTGTTCCCAGTAGTGGAGGTAAAGACAGCGCTTATGCAGCACATATATTAAAATATAAATATAAAATGAATCCTCTTACAGTAACTTGGGCGCCCCATTTATATACAGATATAGGGTGGAAAAACTTTACCAATCACATTCATGTTGGTGGTTTTGACAATATATTATTTACGCCGAATGGAAAACTTCATAGACATTTAACTAGATTAGCTTTTTTGAATCTTCTTCATCCATTTCAACCATTCATAATTGGTCAAAAAAATATAGGCCCAAGAATTGCTTCAAAATTTAATATTCCGCTAGTTATTTATGGGGAACATACTTCTGAATATGGTTCTTCAATTGAGGAAAACTATAACCCAATTATGAAGCCTAAGTTTTTTACTAATAACGTAGAAAAAGATATTTATTTTGGAAAAAAAAATATCATAGAAATAATAAAAGAAACAAATTTTTCCATAAATGATTTCGAACCTTATTTGCCTTTAGATGAAAAAGAAGCCACAAACAAAGACATAAATGTTTTTCATCTTGGTTATTTTCACAAATGGGACCCACAAGAAATGTATTATTATGCTGTTGAAAATACTGGGTTTAAAGCTAACACTGAACGTACTGAGGGAACATATTCTAAATATTCAAGTATTGATGATAAAATAGATAATTTTCATTATTACACCACATATATTAAATTTGGTGTTGGTAGGACAAGTTATGATGCAGCACAAGAAATAAGAAATGAAAAAATAACAAGAGAAGAGGGTGTAAATCTTGTAAATAAATATGATGGTGAGTTTCCTAAAAAATATTTTAAAGAATTTCTTGATTATATCGAGATAGACGAAAGTAAATTTTTAGAAACAATTGACAGTTTTAGGTCACCTCATATTTGGGAAAAAAAAGATAATAAATGGAAACTAATTCATCAAATTAAATAAAGTGAAAAATATTAATTATACAAAAGATTTAATCAAAAAAATAAATACAAAAAAAATTTCTGTAGGTATAATTGGACTTGGTTACGTTGGACTGCCTTTGTCTATACTATGTGCTAAAAAAGGTTTTAAAGTTTATGGTTTTGACATCGATGAAAGTAAGATTAAAAAAATTAAATCAAATTATTCATATATAGAACGCATTAATAACAAAGATATTAAGATATTAAATAAAAATGGTTTTTTTTCATCAAAATTTAACAATATATCAAATTGTGATGTAATAATTTTATGTGTGCCCACACCTCTTAAAAATAAAAAACCATATATTTATCATATAAAAAGTACAATTAAATCAATTAAAAAATTTTTAGTAAAAGGACAAACGATAATTTTAGAAAGTACAAGCTACCCAGGTACTACTAATGAGGAAATTTTAAACAAATTGAATAAAGATTTTGATATTGGTAAAGATTTATTTATTGGATTTTCCTCTGAAAGAATTAACCCAGGTGTAAATGAAAATAAAATTCACGATGTACCCAAAGTTGTTAGCGGGCACTCTAAAAACTGTAAATCTGTAATATCAAATTTTTATTCTCAAATTTTTTCTAAGATAGTTATAGCTAATAAAATTGAAATTGCTGAATTTTCTAAATTACTTGAGAACATATATAGATCTGTAAATATAGGATTTATAAATGAAATGAAGCTAGTTGCTGATAGATTTAAACTTGATATTTTTGAAATTATCAAAATTGCATCATCAAAACCTTTTGGTTTTAGAAGATTTGATCCTGGTCCTGGTACAGGTGGACATTGTATTCCTATCGACCCTATTTATTTGGCCTATAAATCAAAAAAACTTGGGTTTAATCCAAGATTTATAGAGTTATCTGCAGACACTAATATTAAAGTTTTATCTGCTTTAATTAAAAAAATTTTTTATTTGTTAAAAAAACATAAAATTCCAAAAAATAAAGCAAAAATATTAATTTTAGGAATTTCTTATAAAAAAAATGTAGATGATTTAAGAGAGTCAGCTGCAATAAGGCTATTAGACATTTTATTAAAAAAAAGAATTAAAAAAATTTCCTTTTCAGATCCACATATAAAAAATTCTATTAACACGAGAGCTCTTACATTTAATAGTAGAGGTATAAATATTACACCCCAGAATCTTAGTAAATTTGATATTTCTATATTAATGACAGATCATGATAAATTTAATTATAAAATGATATATCAGTATTCAAAAAATATTTTAGACACAAGAGGAAGATTCAAAGTAGATTCTAAAGTTACCAGAGGATAATTTTTGAATAATAATTTGATTATTTTTATCTAATTGAATAAATTAGCAATTTCAGATTTTATTAAACAATTGAATAGAATATTAATTCCATTAAAATTTAAATGAGTATCATGTAGATTAAAAACTTGGATATCATCATTTCTTAACTTGTTATCGATACAGTTTTTTGAGTCAAAAGTATAAATATTCTCCTCAGTTATCAATTTTGTCATTTTGGGAATAAAATTTATTGTTTCATCATTAAGTTTAATGTTTAGTTTATTATATAATGTTGTTTGTTTTGATGGATAGTACATGAATCCTACTTGATAATCATTTGATCTAAATAATTTATCTAATCTTTTTATACAATCAAGTTCTTGAAATTTAATTTCCTTAGAGTGAGAATGTCTCATCATTAATATGTATTCATTAGGAGAAGAAATAGTTTTATTTGGGTTTAAAATTACTTCAGATCTACTTTGCAGATAATTATTTAAATATTTTACCTGATATTTAAGAAATTCAAAATAACTTAAGTTTTTAAGTGTATAAGCATCATTTTCATAATCCCTTTTTGTATAATATTCAAGATCTGAAGCATTACAATACATTCTAAATCCAACTCTTTCAGCGCTAATAAAAAGAATTTTATTAAAGTTTAAATTTTTAGCTTTAGTTAGGTGGATCGTGTTCTTTCTTGAACCATTATAAATACTGGTATCTTGATATTTATTACACAAAAGTCTTGGAAGAGTTTGGTTATCAGATAATCCTGCACCAAAAGTTTGTGAGTTACCTAACACTAAAACTGATTTTTTTTTTTGAGAATCATAACAAGCAACACGATTTCCGAATCTATTTATAGTTATTGTGTTTTTAGACTTATATTTTTGAAAAATATAATCCCTACTTGAGTCTCCACTTTCTTTAATTTGAAAACTAAGTTTTTTATTTTGTTTATATACGTAAGTTTCAAAAAATTCCCAACTTCTAAAAAAAAATAACTTAGGAAAAAGTAAATACAAAAAAATTAATAAAATATATATTATTAATGGAGTAAATATGATCTTATAAATATTATTTTTAAAATTCATTTAAAATTGATAATATAAAAAAGTTGATGGTGTATTTAATTGCAATAAACATAAAAATAATAAAATGCCAGACAAAGTTGAGTAAATTTTTATTTTTTTGTTAATCATATTTTTGTAATTTATATTTTTAAGTTTTTCTTTGTCAAAAAATGAATTTACTATTTCGAAAGTTGATTTAGTTCCCAATATTAAAAACATGCTAAAAGTTATGACAATTAGTAACTTTAAATTAGGTGATAATATTTCTATACTATTCATGCCTAACATTCCTTGATATATTATGATAGCATCAGATATACTTTCTGACCTAAAAATAACCATAGAAAAAACTACCGCAGTAAATGTAATTAACCAATAAATAACTTTAACTAAAATAGTATTTTCTATTTTTTCAAATAAATTTTGTTTTCTCCATAAATGATTGATAATCATATAGAATGCGTGTATTAACCCATAAATTGCAAATGTCCAATTTGCTCCATGCCAAATACCAATCACAAAAAAAGTAATAATTAAAGGAATTATAAGAGAAAATAAATTGTTGATTAAAATATTTTGACTTGAGTAACTTCTTGTCAATTTTAATGTTAATGGAAAGAAAAAATATTGGCCAATAAAATTTGTGAGACTCATATGCCATCTCTGCCAGAAATCTATAATACTTAAGGATTTGTAGGGTGAATTGAAATTGAAAGGTATAAAAATTCCAAATATTAAGGATAAGCCAACAGCCATATCTGAATATCCTGAAAAATCAAAATATAACTGGATTGCATAAGATAATGACCCTAACCATGATAAGATTAGATCTGGACTAAATTCAAAATTCAAATTGCTGTAAAATTTGTCTACATATAATCCTATTGTATCAGCAATTAGCACTTTTTTTGAGAGACCAATTGTAAAAATAATAAAACCAATTGTAATTTTTTTTAAATCAGGAGTAAATTTTTTTGGTTTATTGAACTGAGGCATAACTTGTTTATGATGAATTATTGGACCAGCAACTAAATGAGGAAAAAATGTTACAAATAACAAGTAACTTTTGAAAGAATAACCTTTGGATCGATCATAATATGTGTCTACTAAATACGCTATTTGAGTAAAAGTAAAAAAAGAAATACCAATTGGAAGTATTATATTAAGATTATTAATTGGTGAAATTTGATAGTAATCAAATAGATAATTTATATTATCAATAAAAAAATTTGCATATTTGAAATAAGACAATAAAAATAAATTTAAAAAAATTGCAATAATTAGTATCGTTAATTTATTTTCAGACGGCATAGCATATATTTTTTTTCCAAAGTAAAAATTCATTAATATTGATATTGATAAAATTGGAAGTGAATAAAGACTCCAATAACCATAGAAAAAAAGAGAAATAAAACCAAGCCAACTCATGGCGTAAGATTTATTTAATTTTGATAATGAAAAAAAACCAATAAATGCTATTGGGAAAAAAATGAATATAAAGCTGTATGAATTAAAAATCAATTTTCTTTTATTGTGGTTGGAGTGTTATTATAATGTCACAAAATTTTGTCAATTCATATAGTGTTTCTTGTCATTTTTAATTTTTTTTATATTTGTTTTAAATATTCCACTTTTCTTAATTTTTGTATTAAAATTATTTATAAATATTTGAAAATATAAATTTTTTTTTGTTTTTTCAAATTTTATTTTAATTATATCTAATTTATTTTTTTTCATTAATTTTATTAAATAGGCCACAATGTAGTTTTCGATTCTTCTAGAAAAGACACGACAACTCATAACCCAATTATTTATTTCTAAATATTTGTCTTTTTTTGAAACACTATATACAAGAGCACTTATAATTCCATAATTATGAAATTTATCTTTAAACGATATACTTAAAGATTGAACTTTATTGCCTAATAGTTGTTTTGATGAATAAAAATTTGAATTTAATTTAAATTGATTTGTTTTTCCAATTAACTGACTCATACGTTCACAATTTTCTTTATTCACACTCTTAATGTCAATTTGTGGTTGTAAATTTTTTAAAAAACTTTCAATATTTGAATTTTCATTAAGTTTTGTATTTATTATAGCTAAATTTTTATAACTTTTTTTTCTATTAATATCTTCAGATGTAATTTTGTTGAAATAGAATGGGGCACTAGACTCTAAAATATTAACAAAGTCAGAAGGGTCTTTGCTGGATAAATTTATAACCATAACTTCTGGCAATTTATTTTTTACCAATGAACACTCCACGTTACTATCATCAACAAAAACAAATGAATCTAAATTCAAATTTAAGGATTGTGAAATTTTTTTAATATTTGAAGCTTTATCATCAAAGTTTGCCATAAAAATGGTAATATCATCTTTTTTTAATTTCATATCTTTATGTTTTAAGAATACTTCCATTGCTGTATTATGATTATTTTTAGAACAAACACATAAAATGATACCCTTATTAGATAATGATTTTAAATAACTTTGAAAATTCACAAAAGCCTCACCTTCAGGTGTGTCGTCTCCTAATTTAATATTTTTAATCCCATCATCACCAATAATTCCTCCCCAAATCGTATTATCTAGATCAAGTACAAGAACTTTTTTTGAAAACCCTGATACACCCGAAATAATATGACTAATTTGACTACTTAAGTATGGTACTGTATTCATTGAGAAAGGTTGCTTGGTTAAATTATAGATTTTTTCATCATTCCACTTTAAATTTTCATTTTTAATTAATAAATTTTCTATATCAATTAAATCAACATTTGATGGTTTCATTTTAATTAGCATTGAGTTCACTAATCTTACATAATGAAGAATTCCACCAATTTTAACACCATCCATATTTCCAAAATTTGAATATGGAAGGGGATCAAATAAACTCTGAATTATATTTTTATTTGTAGATTTCCATGTCTTAATCCAAATATTAGCTTCTTTTTTTGCGTTGGATTTTATTGTTTGATAATTATCTGTAATTTTAGGCAGATAAGTTAATTTTTTTGAAGATGGCATTAATAAAAAAAAATCACATTCAGGTTTTTTCCAGAAATTATTATTTAAATCTCTTATAAGAAAATTTAATGAACCAAAATTAGCTTCATAAATTTTAGAATATATTTTTTTATTTGCCAAAAACAAGGGTAGCATTTCTGCTAAAAAAGAAGTTGTAAAATCTGAGCTTAAATTTATAGAAATTTTTTTTTTATATAATGATTTTATGTATTTCGTTTTATTAAACTTTTGCGATAAATTTTGCACATCAATCAAATCCTCTAAATGTAAATGTGTATAGTTTGATATATTTTTGATATTATTATCCATTAATGAATGTTATTAAAATAATGTTTATTTTGACATTGTAAAGATTAAATTATAAATGGTTAATATGTCACTTTCAAAACAAGAAACAATCAAACTTAAACTTATATTCGATAAAATTTTAAATAATAAAATTCAAAATCATAGTAAACTTAAATTAAATCATTCTAAAAATTGGGATTCTTTAAGACAAATTCAATTAATTATAAATATAGAAAAAGAATTTAAGATTAAAGTAAAAACATCTGATGTTTTTTCATTATCAACATTTGAAAAAATCACAAAATATTTGAACAAGAAATAATCCCTTTAATTAAAAAAAACTTTTTTTTTCATTTTTGTGCTTTTTAAAATTAAATTTGAAAAATTGGGTAATTTACTGTCAATTAATTTAAGATTTTGTTTAGTATTAATTTCAGGAATTCTTTCAATATTAATAAAAATCTCCTTTTTATTGAATTTTTTTAAAATATTTTCAGCTTTTAACTTTATCATAGAATAACTTGATTTATTTTTATCATCAATAAATTTAGTAGAGGGATAGAAAAAACAATTATTCAATTTTTTTGAATAATTAACAATTTTCAATGGAATAGTAATGAAATATTTTTTATATATTTTTGATTGATGTTTATCATTTGTATTTATATTAATTTTTGATGTTGCAAAATAATAAATAATCATTGGACTATACTTTTTAATTATTTTTTTAATCTCCTTAAGATCTGAAAAAATATTAATCTTTATTTTTATTACGTTTTTTTTTTTAATCTTAATCTTATTTTGAAAGTAAGTGGCAATTATTTTATTTTTTTTTTTATGTTTAAAAATATTCAACATATCAAGCCCTATCCCTGAGCTTGCACCAATTATAAAAATATTTTTATTGATTTTATTTACGTCTTCTAAAGTTTTTTTATTTAGTTTATTAAATTTTAAATTTAAGGTAGGCCTAATAGCAGTTTTAAAAAAAATCTTATAATTTTTATAAGTCAATATATTTATTATTATAGGAAATCTGTTATCAACTCTAAATGAGCTAATATTAATATAATTATTTTGTGATAAAATTTTATCTATCTTATGTATATCTATTTCAGTTATTAATGAATTTTTTCCAGGATAGTACTTACCCACATATCTGCTCAGATAACATAGTGCTATATCTAGACTGGAGTTAAAATTTTTAAATTTCTCTTTATTTTCTTTTTTAATAAGAAATCTTTTTTTAAAAGTAATTCTCTTGTAGTGATTACTTTCATTTTCTGTATGCTTATTATTTAAATATATATCAGCTTTAATTTTATTATCTTGAATAAGGTTGTAGTTATATGAATTTTTCTTGATAATTTTTTTACTTTTAATAATCCTGTTATAAAAAAAACCATCACTAAAATTAAATTTAATATTTTGGAATTCTTTGATATTTTTTCTTTTAAGAAATCTAATAATTAAATAGCACCCATGTATAATGTTATCTCCATAAATTGAATTATAGCCAGTATTTTTATCTAAATGGATATTATTTGTATCACCACTTAATTTTGAAAATAATTTTCCTTCACTTCTGCTTATTGAAAAATTTTTAAAATTCATAAGGTTTTATTAATTAAATTGTAACTATTTTATTTATAGAGCAACAATTAACTCATTTTAAGTAAAAAACTTTAAAACATCAAAGATATATCTACTTAATTTGATTTTATTTAAATAGTTGAGTTATAAATTAATATAAATATAACAGTGGAAAATATAAGTGCCCTCGTGGTGAAATTGGTAGACACAAAGGACTTAAAATCCTTGCCCTTTTGGGAGTGCCAGTTCGAGTCTGGCCGAGGGCACCATTCATTATGATTTCATAATTTTCTTAACAAAGTATAAATATTTATTAAGGTTTAATTCAGAACCAAATCTATCTAAACGTTTAAACGCATATTGAATTTTTCTTTCAATTTTTTTTTTTGTTATTAAAATAAAGGTTTATTTTATTAGCTAACTCTTTGTATTTACCAACTTTAAAAATTAGGCCCCCTTTACCATTATCCAAAATTTCTTTTGGACCAGTAGGACAGTCAGAAGAAATTATCATTTTTTTTAACACAATAGTCTCTAATAATACATTCGGCAGACCTTCATACTTGGATGTTAAAATAAATAAATCAGAAGATTTGATTAATGGAAATGGATTTTCAGAAAAATTTTTTAATAACACAATCTTTTTTAATGAATTTTTTTTTATAAAATCTATAAGCATATTTTTATGATCACCTTTGCCAATTAAAATTAACTTAATATTAATTTTATTTTTGATTAAATTAATTGCTTTTAGTAAACAAATTTGATCCTTTTGATCAGCAAATCTTCCAACATTAATGATATTTAGAGTTTTTTTAGTAAAAAAATTATTTTTTATTTTATGTTTAGATAATGTAATTATCTCACTTTTATTCAGGGGATTATAAATACAAGTAGAATTTAAATTTAATCTTTTTTTTAATTCTTTTTTAAACTCAAAACTGTTCACAATTATTAAGTCGGCTAACTTGAGTATCTTGCTAAATATAAATTTTTTTATAATATTTTGAGACCAACCAGACGGAGCTGAGTTGGATCTTACTATTATTTTAATATTTAAAAGTTTACATAATAGTGTGCAATATACATTAGCTTGAAAGCACAAAACTAAAGTATTTCTATTACGTATAAGAAAAAAAAATAATATTGTTAAACAAACTATAAATTTAATTCTTCTTCCACATTTGTCCCAAAAACTTTTTTTTGTGGTTAAAAATCTTATATCTTTTTTGAATTTATGCTTGTATTTCTTTGATGCCGTTAAAACAAATGTATTTGGGATTTTTTTAGCTAAAAAATTAGATATAATAAATAAATTTTTTTCAACACCACCACCTTCAATTGATGGCATAAATATTATTAAATTTTTCATGAATTAATTATTAATATATATTGTTAATTTAAAAATCACTATTAAAGTAGATAAATAAATGATTAATAAAATCAAAAACCTTATAAATATTAATTTATTTAAGCTAGGTTACAGAATATCTAAAGTTAATAATACTCATGAGTTATTTAAACTTCATAAATATAAAGATTATCAAGAGTACAAAGAGACACAAGAGCATTATAATAAAAAAAAAATCAAACATATTTGGGCTGATGAATTAAACCTTAAAAAAATTTGTGAATTTATTCTAAGAAATGTTAAAACCTCAAATATAAAAGGTTTATGTCATGGAGCAAGAAATGGTTTTGAGCAAAATTTTATCTTATCTAATATTCCTAACTCTGAAATTATTGGTACCGATATTTCAGAAACTGCAAGTGATTTTGAAAATTCAATAGTTTGGGATTTTCATAAAGAAAATAAGGATTGGATAAATAATTTTGATTTTGTTTATTCGAATTCTTTAGATCAAAGCTATGACCCGAAATCTGCATTAACTACTTGGTTTAATCAAGTAAAGAAAAATGGCTATGTAATAATAGAACACTCTGAACAACATGGTGTTATAGCATCTGGCAAAATGGACCCATTTGGAGTTGAGGCTAATTTTTTTCCTTACCTTATATCAGAATGGTTTGGTCATAGTATATCGATCTCCATAATCAAATCTTTAAAGCCAAATAAGGTAAATGCACCAGTTTGGTTATTTATTTTAAAAAAAATATAATTTATAAATAAACAAATGAATATAAAAGCGCATATTTTGTTTGATAAAAATAAAAATTCTCTGAAAATTTACAATTTAATAAAAAAAAATATTAATATTCTTACTCCAAACAAGTCAAACCTATTTATAGTAATTGGTGGGGATGGATTTATGCTTCATTCAATCAAAAAGTTTTATAAATATAAAAAACCTTTTTATGGAATTAATTCAGGAAACTATGGTTTTTTAATGAATAGATTTTCAAAGAAAAACTTTTGGAAGGATTTTGTTAAAAGTCGTCCAGTAATGATTAATCCTCTTAACATGGTAGTTAAAAACAAATTAAACATAACCAAAAAGTTTATAGCTATAAATGAAGTATCAATTTTAAGACAAAGCCGGCAAGCAGCAAACTTAGCTGTAAAATATAATAAAAAGATGATTATTAAAAAATTAATTTCTGATGGAATTTTAATTTCCTCTCCTGCAGGAAGTACTGCTTATAATCTTTCAGTTCACGGACCTATACTTAATTTAGATTCAAAAAAAATTGCTGTTACACCAATAAGTCCTTTTAGACCAAGGAGATGGAAAGGAAGTATAATTAGCGAGAAATCAAATGTTACAATAACAAACCTAGACACCCATAAAAGACCAATAAGTACTGTTGCAGATAATTATGAAGTTAGAAATGTTAAAACAGTTAAAATTTCTGTAAATAAAAAAATTAAATTTAATCTTTTATATAATAAAAATAACAGTTTAGATAAAAAAATTAAAATAGAACAAATTAGAAGAGAAATTAATATTAAATAGATAAAAAAATGATCTCAAATTATAAAAAAAATTTTATCAATTTATTATTTGTATTGTTACCCATATCATTTATTTTAGGTAACTCTGCAATAAATCTTAATATAGGTCTTATAGCTTTATTTTTTTTAGTTGATTTAGCAAAAGATAGAAAAATTTTTTATAATGAAAATAAGATATTTTTTTTTATATTTTTTGTTTTTGCAATATATCTCTTAATCAGCTCTCTAATTTCAAATTATTATGATAATGAAAATTTATTAAAAGCTTTTTTATATACAAGGTTTTTTTTATTTGCTTTGGCAATTAAATTTTATATCGATAATGATAAGATTAATTTTAATTTGATAGCAAAATTTTGGCTAATATTTTTATTTATTGTTATAATAGACATATTTTATGAATCCATAGTTGGAAAAAATATGTTTGGTTATATTAGTCCTTCTGCAGGAAGACTAGTAAGTTTTTTTAAAGATGAATTAATAGTTGGATTTTTTGTTTCAACACTTGGTTTAATTTCATTTTCTATTTTGATATATAAAAACCGTAAGTATTCATTATTATTCTTATTACTTATACCAATTATTTTTTTAACTGGTGAAAGATCATCATTTATAAAAATTTTTTTTGCTATTTCAATGATTTCAATAATAGTTGAAAAAAACTTTTTTGATAAGAAAATTTTTTTTTCTAGTTTTTTACTTATAATTATTTCACTAACTTTAGTTTTTAATTTTTCAAACCATCAATACTTTGAAGATATAAAAAAAAGATACAGTGTTAAGTATATAGAAAAAGATAATTGGTATAGTATTGGAGGTTTATCGCTGACAAAACCTGCACCTTGTAAGGCAGAATCTTGTAAGGGAATAATTTTTGATGATCATCCGAATTTATATTATAAAACTCATTATGGAAAATATTATCTAATAAGCAAACATATTTTCTTAGATAATATTTTTTTTGGTACGGGTTATAGAACTTTTAGAAAATCTTGTGCTGACTATATAAATATTCTAGATTCGAAATACAGACTATCTAATCCTGGTTGTACAACTCATCCTCATCAAATCTATTATGAATTAATTTCTGATCACGGTCTTCTAGGTACTTTTGTAATATTGTCTATAATTTTATATCTTTTAATTAAACCAATGCAAAATTTTAAAATTAGACATGATATTTTTAAATTATCATTATTTTTTTATTTAATAGCATATCTTTTGCCCATAATTCCCAGTGGAAGTTTCTTTACAACTGTTAATTCATCTATTTTTTGGCTTTTCTATGGTTTGTATATTGCTAATAATAAATTAACTAATACCAAAAAGATATATCAGTATGTGTAAAATCTTTTGTTTCTTTTATAATCAATAATTACCAAGGGATTTCTTTTTTAAATAAATCTATAAATTTTCCATTTAAATTATTTTTTTTATCACAAATTATATCAATGATGTATTCAGCACATTTATTAGGATCTAGTAGACCCTTAGTGTTCATGCCCGTTTGAACATTTCCTGGGTCGACAGTAATAATTTCTGAATTATATCTTTTGTTCAGATCTATAGATAAATTTTTAGAAATAGAATTAAGAGAAGTTTTTGTTATTCTATACACATAGGCATTTCCTTGATTATTAAGTTTTATACTGCCGGCATCACTACTAATATTAATTATTTTGTTAATACATTTTAAACCATCATTTTTTGATAGTAGTTGTAAAATTTTAAGTAAAGATATTGAATTAATTTTAAAAATTTTTATTAAACTATCAAAATCTATATTTTCAATTAGTTGATTATTTGATCCAAATTGTCCTGCACAATTAATTATTATATCTATTTTGTGTTTAGCTAATACTTCGGTTAATTCCCCATAATCTAAAAAATTACTCAGATCACATTTTACTTTTATAATATTATTTGAATTAATTTTTTCTAAGTTTGAATTATTACTATTATAAACAGCTATAATCTTATTATTTTCAGCTAATTTATTAGTTAAAGCTAAACCTATACCTGAACTTGCCCCAGTGATTAAGAATAACTTTTCTTTGATATCATTTTTTTTTACCTTTAAATATTTAAGATTATATATCTTTTTTTTTAATATTGATCTTAATCCCATATACTTATCTAATAGCTTTGAATTTATAAAATGCTAAAATTCTAGCAAAATAAAAAGTTACTTTTTTAAAGTTTAATATCAAAAAATTTGTTAAAATCTTAATATAATAATTTAAAATTTTTTTTTTTAACTTATAAAATTTATCATCATTCTTGACAATCATTGAATGGTAAAATAATTCATCAAAAGTCATATTAAATTCTTTTAAATATATTCTTTTAAAAATATTTTTTACTTTGCTCAATCCATGTAAATGATAGGCCTTTGCTGAAAAAATTTGAACAATAGATTTATTAGATATTCTAAATTTTCTACATAAATCATCATCAGAATAAAATAAAAATAAGTTTTCATTAAATTTGCCAATATTTATAAAATCTTTTTTTTTAATTAACATTGCTGACCCCAGCACAGATTCAAAGCATGTATCGCCATCAATTAAAGTTATGTTGTCTTTGTATCCGTTTTCAGGAAGCAAGCCACCATTATAGCTTGTTTTCATTTCTTTATCATAAGTTGTTGGAGCAGTTATTGCACAATCTTTATATTTTTCGTGAGCAATTAATAGGTTATTAATATTAGTTTCATCTATATCGCAATCAGCATTTAAGATTAAGAGATATTCTGTACCTACAAACAAAGAGGCTTTATTATGACCCTTACTGTAACCAAGGTTTTTTTTTTCGACTATATAGCTTTCAATATTGAAGTTTTTAAGAACTTCATTTTTAAGATCATGGTTACCTGAGTTATCTAAAATCACAATTTTGAAATTTTTCAATCTTTTTAAGCAATTAAAGACCATTTCTTTATCTTCTTCATAAAGAACTATTTGAATAGTAATTTTTTGAAAAAATTTCATTATTAGATCATAATATTCTTATTTAATAATTTATAGTTATTTTATAATCTATACAACATAAAGGGAGCATCTATTAACCTATTAATCTAAGACTAGCCAAAGTAAAAATAAGCAATAATTAATAAAATTTATTTAATTTTTAAACTTCTTGCTCTCAAATAGTAGTGTTAAAATAAATTTTATGAATCAATCTATCAATCAAATACTACAACAGGGTGCTACCGCTCTTAACAATGGTAATTTTGAAAAGGCTGAGAATCTTTACCGAATTGTATTGGAAACTCAATCTACTCATCCTGATGCAAATAATAATCTAGGCATAACACTTCATAAACTTAATAGATTTGATGAAGCCATTATAAGTTATAAGAGAGCAATAAAATTTAACCCAGAATTTTCAATGGCCTACAATAATTTAGGCATAACGCTTAAAGTTCTCGGCCATTATGATGAGGCTGAAGTAAATTATAGAAAAGCTATAGAACTCAAAGAAGATTTTGCATTAGCTCATAATAATTTAGGTGAAATATTCGAAATAATAAAAAAGTATAATGAAGCTGAAATAAGTTATAAAAAAGCAATTGAGTTAAAACCAAACTATCCAGAATTTTATTATAATTTAGGTAATATGTTTACAAAGATTGATAGATTAGATGAAGCTGTTTCAAATTATAACAAAGCTATATTGTTAAAACCAAATTATAAGATAGCTTTACTTAACAGAGGACAAATTTTATTTGATAAAGGTCAGTTTGAACTTTCTTTAATAGATTTTGACAAGTGCAACAATGAAGACTCAAGATCGCGCTCACTGGCATCATTATATTCTTTAAAAAAAATTTATGATATATACCAAAGAATTAATACATACTCTAAATTTGATTATAAAAATATAAGGATTGCAGCTTTTTCATCATTTATTGAGTTTAAAGAAAAAAAAGATACCACATTTAACTTCTGTAAAAACCCAATAGATTTCATAAGCTATTCAAATATTTCGTCTCACTTAGAAAAACCAAAATTATTTATTAATGAAATAATTAACGAATTACAAAGTATAGAAACCAAATGGGAACCTATGGGTAAGACAACAGTTAAAGGATTTCAGTCAAGGCCAAATTTATTTATAAATCCTCAAAAAAATATACTTACTCTTAAATCCATAATTACAAGTGAAATAGACAAATACCAGCTAAGATTTAAAAATAAAATTTGTACTTTTATCAAAGACTTTCCTTCTTTAAGGAATCTAGCTTGCTGGCATGTAATTTTAAAGAAACAAGGACATCAAAATGCACATATTCATCCAGGTGGTTGGTTGAGTGGAGTAATATATCTTAAGGTGGCTCCTGACTTAGGAAAAGATGAGGGTGCGATTGAGTTTTCTTTAAATGGAGAACACTATACAGATTTTAGTTCTCCAAAAATAATATATAGACCTAAAATAGGTGATATTGTTTTATTTCCTTCATCCCTACACCACAAAACCATTCCATTCACATCAGATACAGATCGAGTTAGTATAGCTTTTGATCTTATGCCTAATTATTACAAATAGCCTTTTAAAAAAAATTAACATAGATTTTATTTAGTGATTGAGTACTTGCACATAGTTAGACCGCAGAACCATTGATTATAAATCAATTGATTGGGTCATATTTATGAAATAAATTAAACATATGCGTCCTGTTTTTAAAGTCATTATAATATATGAAATAGCATTTTTCATATTTTGGAATCTGCTTTATTATTCTAATATTGGGATTGATCATTGGATTGAAAAAGAATTTTTAACAGCATTATTTACATTTCTATCAACAATGGCTTTGGGTTTTGCTTTTGTCTATGTAGTTTTTATTACTGCAAAATTAACAGGTATGCTGAAAAAGATTAAAGGTTTAAAAGATCCCAGAAAAAATTAACATTGATTTTATTAAGTGATGGTGCCCCCGCACGGAGTCGAACCGTGGACCTATTGATTACAAATCAATTGCTAAAGTTTAAATAAA
>MDSY01129707.1_pt1 | contig 17722 bp, 13 predicted proteins | sample 811131 | NCBI WGS metagenome assembly MDSY01 (sample SAMN05326643, study PRJNA326480) | marine metagenome | isolation source: seawater | place: Atlantic Ocean: South West | collected 2010
CTTTCCGTGGCTTGTGAGTGCAACTTCTCGCCCCGTTCCTCAGTCGTGTTCCAGTCGAACGACACAGGCGGAGGGGTCGCGGGAGGGGGCGCGTCCGAAAACCCAGCGCCGCCGTTCCAGTCGAACGAGTTTTGAGAATCGTGAGCGTCGCGCGCGTCGTACGACAGCGGCTCGCTTGGCGCCGGCGGCGGCGATTCAAAAAACGTCGGGTCCGGAATCTCGGGGCCGTGAGGCACCTCGACGTGCTCTGGGTTGTCTCCAGCGTACGAAGAAATATCCGAGTGGTGGTTCACGTTGCCCAAGCTGGCGTACGCGTCCGGGTCGAACAAGGACGAGCCAGAGTTATCGTCGAAAAATCCGCCACTTCTCGGTTCGTTACTCTCGTGCGTCGCTTCGAGTTGCGCCTTGTGCTGTGCGTATTCATCGTACCCTCCGCCGGATGTGTGGTCGTAACCCCCGTTGATGAAACCCGCATCCATCGCCGCGGAGACGTTGTCGTGCCCGCTCGGGGGCATACCCAGCGCGTGCTCCATGTGCGCGATGAGCGCGGCGTGCTGCGACTCGGGCACGGATTCACCGCTAGCGGTCTGCACGTAAAACAAGTCATCCACGTCACTGGAATCCGCATCAGTGCGAATAAACGTGCTTGCGATCTGCAGGCCAAAGGAACTTATAGCAATCGTCAAAGAAGCTAACTGACCGGTTCTATCGAAGCCCTGACACCGCACCAGCGTGGTGTCTTCGCCATCCTTGTTCTGCGCGCTGATTTTCGCGTAATGGGCGTGGCCATCTTCGGTGTAGCTCTCCACGCGTGGGCCGTCGTAAATCGCGTTAGGGACAGTCCGGGTGTCCGCTGTGCCTTTCGTGTTGTCAAGGGGGCGTCTTCTTCGCGACCCCAGCGCCTTCACGCCACCAGCGCCCACCTTGGGGAACCCTTTCGTTCCGCCATTTGCGCCTCGGCTGGGTTTACCGGAAATCGAAGATGCGCGAACAGTCGCGGCGGTGGTCTGCTTGGGTAGTTAGAGGGAGATTGAGAAGAACAAGGGTTGGTTAGCAAAGGGTTGATCGTAGACGTGTAGGGGACGGTACGCGAGCCGAAACGAGCTACACGCGTTACGTGTGGCATCTCACAAAGAGGGTAAACCTCGTTGTTCCCTCTCTATGGATAAAGAAAAGTGCGTCGAGACTCGGAGGAGGGTTCGCGCAGATCGAGGACGCGCGCGCCTCCACACGTACCGCACCACCCACACATCCAGCGCCGTGACCCGACATCGTGGGTTTGACCCTCGTTCCCCGCGGTTCCGACGGCAAAGACGCACGCCCTCTAACGAGCAAGGGCGCTTCTCTTCGCGCTCCGGGCGCGGGAATGACGGGTCGCGAGATGAAGAACAGGTTTTTATCCCCGCTTTTTGCGGCGCGCCTTGGACCGCGAAATTGGAGAATCACGAGTCAAAAACGCGGCCGAAAACACACCAAGTGTGAATTTTTGGAGAGCATGTGGAATGTGGAACTCGCCAATGGCGAGTTAAAGAGTACCCACAAAATTAAACCAAGATTAGCGAATCAAACCCACAAAAGACTGCCGGTTTTTGGCTTTTTTGGTTTTTTGCGCTCGTCTGGCGAGTTCGAGAAAAGTCTCTGATGCCGTCCTCTGTTAGGCCTTCGCGATCGGTACCTCACTTCACCCCGAGCGACTTCAAGTCCCTCGCGCCCCCGTGACTTTCGACGACCGCACAAAATGTGTGTATTTGCCCTGGTTCACGGCCGTGGGCCGTGTACCTCGATCACCATCCCTTGTTTCCGGACCGCGGGCGAGATCGTTTCAAAACTTTTTCAATTCTTCCCACCGAAGCGTCGTGCGTGATGAGTCGTTGACTGACCGCCCTCCCACCCCCGCTACCGTAGACATCCACCATGGCTGACGAAGGCGAGGTTTCCGCCCTCGTGTGCGACAACGGATCCGGCATGGTCAAGGTACGTCGTGAACGCAGGGTCACCCGCGTGCCCCCACACACATCTCGTGCGGTGTGCCAAGGCGGCAAGCTCGTTTTGGAGCAACGGGTCATACGAGGACGAACGCGAGTGCGCGCTTGGGGTCAACGTTCGGGACGAACCCGGCGGCGTGGATTGATCGCAGCAGTGTTAACACACACGTATGCGTTCTGATCGACCGAAACACATGCACCATGCTCCACACACGCGACGCACCAGATCCAACCGCACGCGGCTCGAGATCTTTTCGTCGACGAAGTCAGCGCTGACTAAAATCAACACTTTGATGAGTTATCAACTCAAGAAACCTATGGACTGACCCATTTTTCATTTTTCGTTAAACAACAGGCTGGTTTCGCCGGCGACGACGCTCCTAGGGCGGTGTTCCCCTCCATCGTGGGTCGCCCCAGGCACCAAGGCGTGATGGTCGGTATGGGCCAGAAGGATGCGTACGTCGGGGACGAGGCGCAAAGCAAGCGCGGTATCCTGACCCTGAAGTACCCCATCGAGCACGGCATCGTGACGAACTGGGATGACATGGAAAAGGTGCGTGTTTTTTTTAACGGGGTGACTGTTTGCACATAGCAGGGGATACACTCCCATGCTACATACCCTCATTTCGAACCGGCGACCACGATACTCGTTAGCATCGCTACTAACCACCTGACTACTCAATAAATCACTGACTGACCCACCATACAACTCCCAATCTACTCCATGAAAAAGATCTGGCACCACACGTTCTATAACGAGCTTCGCGTCGCGCCCGAGGAGCACCCCGTTTTACTCACCGAGGCCCCCATGAACCCCAAGGCCAACCGCGAGAAGATGTGCCAGATCATGTTCGAAACCTTCAACGTGCCGGCGATGTACGTCGCGATTCAAGCGGTGTTGAGTCTGTACGCCTCGGGTAGGACGACCGGGATTGTTCTCGATTGCGGTGATGGTGTGTCTCACACTGTCCCTATCTACGAGGGCTACGCGTTACCCCACGCCATCTTAAGGCTTGATTTAGCAGGCCGTGACCTCACCGACTATCTGTGCAAGATCCTCACCGAACGCGGGTACTCCTTCACCACCTCCGCGGAAAGGGAGATCGTCAGGGACATCAAAGAAAAGCTCGCGTACGTTGCGCTTGATTTCGAAAACGAAATGCAAGTCGCCAACGGAAGTTCTTCATTAGAGAAGTCCTACGAGCTCCCTGATGGCCAAGTAATCGCGATCGCGGACGAGAGATTCAGGTGCCCCGAAGTGCTGTTCAACCCCTCGATCATCGGCATGGAGTCCGTCGGGATCCACGAAACCACGTACAACTCCATCATGAAGTGCGACGTCGACATTCGTAAAGATCTTTACTCCAACATTGTTCTCTCAGGCGGTACCACGATGTTCCCCGGGATCGCGGACCGTATGAGCAAGGAAATCACGGCTTTGGCGCCCTCCTCAATGAAGATCAAGGTTGTGGCGCCCCCCGAGCGCAAGTACTCCGTGTGGATCGGGGGATCCATCTTGGCGTCGCTGTCCACGTTCCAGCAGATGTGGATCGCGAAATCCGAGTACGACGAGAGCGGGCCCTCTATTGTGCACAGGAAGTGCTTCTAAATTGGAGGTTGGAAACTTTGGGAGACAATTTGCTCGTACGTATAGGAGACGGCCATTGCCACGTGCAGGTGATGAAATGTGCATATCAGAGTTTAAGTCTGAGAGTGTGTTGAGGAGGATTTGGATACTCCGCTAGGGGGGATTCGGGCCTTTTCGATTCGAGACGTTGGAAGATGAGAGAGTGTTAGATTGTTATATGACTCTACTCGATGCACTCACGAAGATCACTTACACTCAACCTGCTACTCTTGAATGTACTCAACGACACCTCACCTCAATTCAAATCAATCCACTCACCTATGAGCATTTAGTCTCAATCACTCGCCTTTAGTCTCACCACCCAATCACATCCCTTCGCTCAATTCAACAACCTCATCCATGGTGATGTTCCTGTCGTCACCCGCGAAGTCGTTGTCCTCGGTGAGAAACAGCATGCAGTGGCACTCCTTTCTTTCTCGCATAGGCACACAAGGGCAGTTCCAGAACCCGGACGCGACCTCGGCTTCCTTGTCGTCGTAGTGCCTGCACGGGCACAGCGGCGCGCCCAGCGTGTCCTTGTGCTCCGCCAAGCCCTGAATCACAACCGCCGTGACCGATTTGTCCATGCAGAAATACGTGTCGCTCCCCTTGGCGTACTGCTCGCTGAACTTGCGCATCACCTCGAGGTTCTTTTCGGAAGCTGCGGGATAGGAGTGGAGAAAGCGAAGAGAATGTCAGGCAATGTCGGAGATGACGTCGTCATCTTGTTTTTTTTGTTTTTCCAGTACAGACTGACCTGGAAATCATCGTCCCTTCCGAGAACGTTGTTGACGTCACGCGTTGATACCCGAGGGCATGTGCCGGGTTTCGCGTAGGTCATTGCTGGTAGCACGGGAACATTGCTTTCACATCTATAATCATATGGTACGTACCTTCGGCGTTGACGCGCAGGGTGGCGCCTCTGCCGCGGGCGACGGACACGCGCGCATTGGCACGAACCGCTTTGCCTCGCAGAGCGGGGGATGCGCCCAGGCGCGCGGCGCCCACGACAGTGAAGGAAGATGTCACGCAAGACATGGCGAACGAAAGATTCGGTCGCGACTGGTGCACAAAAACGTTCGGCGGCGTGACGACGGAGTCGAGGCGCACGGAGGTGTGGCAAGAGACGTCTGTCACGACACAACAGTCAGCACAAATCAGTGTGTCATTATTTCGAGCACTCCTGATCTGCAATCCGCGATTTCCATCCCGCGGGTCGCGAGTCCCTCTAAACGACGAGTTATTGTCAAGTCAGCGAGTCCCTCAAATGCCGAGTTATTAGACCCCAACAGAATTGCGTTCAAACGGCAAGTTTCATGTTTTTGGCACTCGTTGCTTTCTCTTCACTCAAGCACGACCCCCGGTCACTTACGCCCGCACGTCCGCCCCGACGACCCACCACTTCCAACATGTCCGCCGCCCCCACACGCTCCAGCCCCCGCCTCGCCACCGCCGAGCCCGCCCCCGCTAAGGTACGATCTTCTCCTTCTTCCGCGCGCGTGTTCTTCGTCCCCCACGCGCGTCGTGGTTTCTTGAACGGGCGTACGAGCTCGTTGCAAGAGACGCGCGTGAGAGACGACGAGTTCCCACCGCGGATGCGAGCGCGACTCGTATCGTGGTTCGTATCGCCTCTATTATCGCACGATACCCGCTCCCCGTTCAACGCACGACGCGAGCGCGAACGATACACGACATCATCCCTCCGACTCTTCCCGCCCTTCTCCGGGTCCAAACGCGTTCGCCACTGTTTGAATTTGAAATACACGCGTTCCCGCTCTGACCCCTGGGACCCCCTCTCCTCCTCTTCTTCACGCAGATGGTCTCCGAAGACCCGCCCGCCGCGGCTGAAACAGTCACCAAGCCCACTACGGCTGTTGAGCCCACCGCCGCGGTTGAGCCCAAAGAGGCTGCCACCGACGCCCCCGCCGCGTGCTCCCCCGAGGACGATGCCGCCGAAAAAAGTGATACGGTCGAAGCCGCGCCCGCTCCTGAGGTGGCGGCGCCCGCGCCTGCGCCTGCCCCCGAAGCGGCCCAGACCGCTGAAGCGGTCGTGGAAGAACTGGTAACTGCCCCTCCCGTCGAAGCCGCGGCCGATACGAAGGCCGATGCAGAGAAACCCGCCGAAGCGGTCGTCGCGGCCGTCGTCGTCAAGGTCGCCGCTCCGGCGCAAACGGAAGAGGCGCCCAAAGACGTGCAGCCTCCCTCCGTGGAAGCCCCCGCCGTCACTGAAGCCATCCCCCCCCGCGCCGCCAAGCGCACGGCCACCGACGCGAAGCTCCCCGCGAAAGAAGCGCCCGCCAAGGAAGCGAAGGGTACTGACCAAGCGTCCATGGACAAGGCCAAGGAAGCCGCCGTGGAAGTGGATTCAACCGGGACGCCGGCGTAGACGTGAAGTCAAAAAGTACGGACGCGACGACGAGATCCGATCTCGTCGCGAAAACACGGGACGGAGGACCAGGTTGATTGCTCATACGATGCGTTCACCCATCCTCCAGCGAGACGCGCATACGAGGGGTAGGGTGACATGATTGAATTTTACGTACACTTGCTTGACTAAAGAACCTCTCTTGACTCGCGACAGATCTCATCATTTCTCATTTTCACCGCCAACTTCCAACATAAGTGTTGACTTTTCATTCTCATCTTCACTTCGGTGGAGGCGTCATGGCCGCGCCTTTGGCGCTGATCTGCTCGCACAAGAAAACCGTGGTTGGCGGCCATTCTGGGGAAACCATCGCGGTGTGCCACGATGGCGACTTCGTGGTGACGTCGTCGTGGGACGGCGAGCTCCGGGTGTGGGGCGATGGCATGCATTCCGGGCCTGTGCGAAGCGCGTTTTCAGAATGCACGCAGCGAGTGCGGGCGTACAAAACTGACACACCCACCGCGGTTACCGCACTCGCAGCGGTCGCGGACGGGTACCTCGTGAGCGGCACCAACGACGGCTGGTGCGCGATATGGACAAGGCACGGACACAGAGACCCGCTACACCCTACGCATGTAGTGGAGGTGGAATCTAAAGAATCGGAAGAAGACGAAAAAAAAGATGATGATGAGAACGATGAGATGGCGCCGGAACAACCTATCGACCCTTCCACCCCCGTCCCCGCGCCCACCGAGGACACGGACGAGGAAGAAATAAACGACGAGCAGCGTGAACTTCGAACCGCGGCGAAACTGAAGTGGCAAAACGAAGAGGAATTCCGGGGACCGTACATGAGGGTGGGCGGGTTTTTCAACGCCACGAGTGACGACGGGATAAAAGCATCAATCGACGACACAACTGCTACCTCAACCGCTACCTTTGCAACACCTGCTACCTGTACTGTTCGCGAAATACTCCCCGTATACGCACGACCGAATAATCCCGACTCCAATGATTCAAACGCGCGTTTAGCGCCCCCTTCCGAGGAATCGAAACAAGCCGCGCCTCGGTACCTCGCGGTCGCGACGTCGCCCAACGCAGGCGGTGGGTTGGCGACTGGCGTTTTCATTTGCGACGTCAGCGATGGCATGCGGAGGGTGGATTTTCTTCAGCACCCGGAAGGGGTTGTGTGTGCGTTGGTGGACCAGAGCTGCGATGACGGCTTCGATAGAATCGTAACAGGCTGTATGGACGGCCGGATACGGATCTGGAAAGCGTTGGGATTCAGTGAAGTCGAAGTCGAAGAGATGGAGCCGCATCCCGAAAAGACGGAAGAAGAAACGGATGAGACGTATCGCTTGAATTGCGACGCGCGTCAAGCGGAGTATAAGTTATCCACTCGCCAAAAACGACAAACCCAAAAGTTCACACTCGAAAAGACGTTCGACTACCCTCACGAGGGACGCGCCGTGTCGTGCTTGCGGTGGCTAGGGAGGCACAAACAGTTCCCGCCGCCGTTTCGTCCGCCACCTCCTACCGAAAAGGAGTTCGACAACGACCCGCCGGTGGAAATGACACCGGAAGAACCCGACCCTCCGTCTGATTGGCCCGGCAAGGACTCCACCTTGTACTTCCTAAGCGCGGGCACCGATGGGAGCGTCAAGATGTGGGAACGCCGGATCGTGCTACGGGATTTGCAGGGTCAAAATGTACTGCCGATTAATGGGGTGGAAAATGAATCCAAGATCGAGGACTCGAGCGATGCTTCAAAACAAACTGTCGACTTTGAGTGGGGCGAGGAATTATCAGAGCCGGTGATCAGCGACGCCCCGGCTAGCGCGAGAATCGCGAAAGACGTGTCCCTAAATTTACCCTCCCTGTTCGAAAACACGTCGGTTAAGTCGTTACAAGTGTTTGACGAGAAAATAGTCGCTGGGTTGAGCGATGGCCGGGTGGTGGTGTGGGGACACAGAGTTCACGATGCGTCTTGCGTTCCGGGGTGGTGCCTCGAGAAGATCCACCCGGCTCCGTTAAAAAAGAAAAGTGCAATCACGTTATTACACGGCTGCGGGCTCAACATGCTGGTCGGCACGGGGGACGGCAAGGTGCACATATACGCGTAGGGAGTATTTTATATGAGTAATTAGTTACATTATTTATCATCTCCCGCGTCTACCCATCTCGCGCCCAGCAATTTCTGCGCTTTAAGGCGCAAGGTCTCTGCTCGAGTACTTGTTTTTTTTCGTGGATCTGGTTTTTCGCCATCCACTCCAAGACCAAACACGGCTTGTCGCTCGAACGCGGCGCCGTCGTCGATGTCCTTCTGCTTTTGTCTTTTCATTGAATCAGTACTCTTCTCTTTTTCTTTGCACGCCTGAACTTTCTCTTTCACTGTCTCCATGGTCAGCTCTGTATCCCCTTTCGCGACGCGCTGCATCAACCGCAGCGCCAAGCCCATGTGTTCATTCGCGGTCCAGGATTCGCCCTGTGGGCGCACCGGGCGCCATTCAACACCCTCCTTTGTTTGGCCTCCTGTAAAGCCAGGATCACAAACCTTCACCTTCGTCCTACTAGCATGCCAATGAACGATTTGCCTTTGCATTTTGGCGTCCAAACTTTTAAAGTCGTCGTACCATTTTTTGCAATAAAATAAACCTTTCACGTCTGTTTCTTTCAACTTGTGACCATCTGCGTTGAAATAACTCAACACTCCAGACCCAGAACACCGCGCGACACCCAGGGTTTTGGGAACACCAGTGGAGACACACTTACCAGTCGAAGGGTCGATTCCTTTCTTTCCCCCCCCACGTTTCATGCCGTTCTTCCCGCCGTTCACAACGCTACCGTCGTCATTCACGGGATCGTAAATCGCCAGCCGCTTGGCCCACATCGAAATGCCATCCACTCGCCGTCCTATTCCATCCTCAATCCACGGCGACTTTCGGTTGAATTTGTGCTGATCGGCTATCCTCCGCTGAAGGTTTTTGTTCACTATATTCTTCTCGTGCTGTTCGAAAGGCGTGGGGTGGGTCACCACGTTCAGTTTGATTGGCCACGTTCGCGGCGCATCTGGCAGCTTTGCATCGGGCTGAGAGTTTGCAATTTTCTTCCGCAATTCAGCTGAGATGTTCTGACTAGTACTCAAGCTCGGCCTCGACGTTCCGTCGTCCCACGTGGGTTTCACCCTGTCTTTACTCCGCGGGCCGGAAGGGCCTCGTTTGTGTTTCGGTTTTAAGCTTTTAGTGCCGTCGGGGGCGTGGAACGTAGATGGGGGTTCCTTTCGCAAAGCCTCGAGCCGAGATTTAATAAAAACATTACACCTCTCCACTTCGGACGCAGCGGCGATGCGTCGCCGCGCCGTCGTGGTGTTCGGGACGTGGGGGTTCGCTTCTAAGGAGAAGTGGTGCGGCGTAGAGTATAGGCTCGCCTCGGAAGACGGGGGGTGAGACACGGAGACCGCCATGGCGAAGCGCACCCGATTGTCTCGGTAACGCTCGTCGTGTCGTGACTTGAGTTTTGTCCCCCTTCTTTTTTGGCGCGCAGCACGTCTTCATCAATGGTTTATAACTCGGCGTTTCCTCCTTATGTTTTGGTGAGTTTCCAGCCCGACGATTCGAGGCTGATCGAAAGATGGGGCAATCGCCCTCGTACTTGTCTCCCCAGTCACAACATAGGCGCGCCTTCCGGGCGTCGCAGGAACCTCAGTGACATCTCGGTATAGTCGATCAGTTCCCACACGTGATCAGTGTCCACACGTGGTGTTGGAAGTAGACTCGTTCGCGGTTCGATCGGGTAGGGTTTTTTACTCAGATAGAAAAACACGACGTGGCGATGTCGGCTGGTACGGTGACCCGCCGGGTGGCTGAGCGCTTGGCGAGGGTCACGCACGCCTCAACCGCGATCGCGACTCGGTCCGTTACGTACACATCCTTCGCGCGCCAATCCACGATCAGCGCTTCCAATGCGGTGCGACGCTGGGCGATCGACGACGGCCGGTGCGTGGGCATCGGCCAATCGGGCTCTCGCGGATTCGCCGCCGAGGCGGAGAAGGACCCCGACGACGACCGGGTGGTTGACCTGGACAGGGAGGAGTTCCCGGAGGTGAGTGAGCGGGTCATAAGGCTGGCGGACGATATTTGCAGCCTGACGTTACTGGAGGTGCACGACATGACTACCATATTGACCAAGAGGCTAGGATTGACTGGGTCACCGATGCCTATGATGGCGGCAGGCGGCGCGGCGCCCGCAGCAGGAGCAGCAGCCCCCGCGGCCGCGGAGGAGGAGCAAACGGAGTGGGCGGTGAAGCTGGAAGGCTTCGACGCGGCGCAAAAAATCAAAGTCATCAAAGAGGTTCGGGCGGCGACTGAGTTAGGACTGAAGGAGGCGAAAGATTTAGTCGAAGGGGCGCCCGCTGTTTTGAAGAAAGGACTCAAGAAGGAAGACGCCGAGGCGATCAAGGAGAAGATCGAGAAAGTGGGGGGGAAGGTTGTTTTGGAGTGATACATGCACGTGTAGACAGTGTAGACAGCGCAGTCTGTGCTATTAATACTAATCCAGTAGTTACTTACTCTCCATCCAATCCATCATCCAAAAAGATTCTTTGGCATTGACAACTTGGGCGCGCTGGGTAGGCTTTTGAGCATCTTGCTGGACATGGAGGTCCCGCGTCTCAACGCGGATTTCTCCTCGGGATTCGTCTCCGGAACAACCGGAGTCTCTTCGATTTCTACGCGCGCGATTGGTGGTTCCGTGTCCGTCGCTTTAACATCGTCCGCTTGGACATCTGGAATCGACGCATTCTCCGGCGCATTCTCCTCGATAACGCCAACCACTGTCGGCGCCGCTTCCCCCATCAGCGTCGCGAAGTCAATCTCAGGGGCACCTACCGGGCTTATCGGCAGCTCCTCGGTTGTTTTGTGAAGAGGTTGGGCTACTTTGTCCGCAACCTCAACTTTCGTCGTTCCCGACCCACCCCCAATGCTCATCGCACGCGTCATGCGGCTCATCGACATCGACGACATCCCAGAAAAACTCGATAAGTGTGTTTTTTCCTTCTTCTTCAGCGCTTCTTTCGCGGACTCCGCCGCAGCTTCTTTCGCAACCTGCGCCGCCGCCTCCGCCGCGGCGACGAGACGCCAGTCCTCATCGCGGAGCATTGCGTCTGCTAATGTCCGTTCGCTCGCGTCCAGCGCGGTGTCGTCCGAAAGTAACGCTCTCAACGCGGGTACCAGGGCGTTGCGCGTAGCCGAGGTCGACGAACCTAAACTTGTGCCTTCTTTTACCTCGTCATCCGCCTCCAGCAAACCTCGAACGGCACCGAAGGTTGCCGAGGCCAGTACACGTCGAGAAGAGGATGAGGTGCGGTGGTTCGATTCCATTTTAGCAGTCTGTTTGCCAGTACAGAAAGCGTGCGTCGTGATCGTCGCGACGCGCGCAGCGACCTGCGCTCGCCACGCGCTCGTCACTTGGTGAGAGTGGTCTCTCGTTTTTCGCGTGGTACCTTCCCTCACCGCTTTTACGAACGCTACGGACGTCCCGACGTCGTGACTCGCCAAAGCCTGGTCCAAATTTTGTAAGACGTTTCCGGTGAGATAAGCATCAGCGCAATGCGCGTCTCCCAAACGCACCAGCGCCGCGGTGGCGAACGCCTTGCCGTCAACAGCCAGCGCGCCGAGAGTGGGAAGGGCTTTGTCAGCGGCGACGGAAGAAGGACACGCCTCCGCCGCTGAGCCGAGGAGCGTCGCCGATACCATAGTAACGGAAGGGTTCACGTTACTACCCGACGCAGATGTACCTAACATATCCAGTATGGCATCTCGAATCGTCAATCTAGGGTCAGGGAACACATCCGCGGGCGGGTCATCGTTTGTGTCATCGTTAGAAACATCCGTGCGCAATAGAAGCCTCACAGCTCGGCGCACCGCGACGATCGCGTCAAGGCTGGCGGATTCCCCGATTCTAGCCGCTTCGCGTTCAACGTATTTAGTCAACCAATTCCGCAAACACCCATCCCCCGCGTGCGGTAACGCGGCGGCGAGTAACAGAGACTCTGTGGAGCTTTTTCTTGACGATTCGCCTTCAAGCGCCGGGACTATCGTGTCTTTCGTCACAGCTTCGCCAGCCGTTGTGCACACAAAACGAATCGCGTCGCACGCGTGTTCGAGAAGTGTGTCGTCATCGGGAGGTAACGCGGATGTCAGTTGTGCTACTAACACGGAACCCGTCTCGGTGAACCAAGTTGTCGCGTCTTGAACATCGAGCTCGTTGACATTTGTCTCGCTGGATACGCTTTCCAACGTTCGCGACGCAAGCCGCAAGGAACGCCGCGCCTCGTATTTGCCTTCGTCACTTAAGTGACTTTTTGAATCAGAACCCCCCAACGCGTCAATCGCTTCAGTCAACGCGCTCGTGACCATTCTACGTAACACCACGTCTGCGACGCACCCGCCGCGTGTGCACCGTCTCGCAAACGCTGGCACAGCGCGTTCCACGGCGATCTCGACGACGTGCTCGCTGTTGTCACTCAACGCGCGTGCTAACAACGTAGTCGCGATAGTAATGCGCTCTTCGCTTTCGCCTGCACTGTGTGACACAGCCAACACATCGCAAACCGTGGCGAACGCCTCAACGATTGACCCTCGAGTCAACTCAGAGCATGTTTCAACTCCAAGGGTTTCAACAAGCGCCGCGAGTATTTGTGTTTGCGTAGCGGGACTCACCGCCGTGCACAACGCAGAGAGCACGCCAACCGCGCACACGCAACGCTCTTCCCTCGTGTGCCTCAGCTCTTGTTGCAGGACTGGGAAAATCTCGTGCTCGAATATGCTGTTACTCTCACTTTCACAGACGATCTCACCAACCGTCGCAGCAAGCGCGTCTCTAAACTCTTGTTCAGGCCTTTTCACGAGGTCGAACATGCGTGTGATGAGATCTTTTCGCTGCGCTTGTACGGGTGTTCTCAATATAACACGTCCGAACAAAGGCAACAGCTCGCTCCGTTTCGCGACCAACGTTGATACCGTGATTCTCGGAAGCGCTTCGAGTAAAACACGCACGGTGCGCTCCTCTTCGTGCGAGCTTTGTAACTTGCCGGGAAGACCATTCGGCGAGAACATAGTGTTTGCTGGAGTAGTGCCAACCGGTTGGGTACTCGACGGAGTGGAAGGCACGCCGTGTGTTGTTTGATCGGTAGCACTACTGCTAACCCTTTGGTTCTTCCTTCTTTCCTCGCTCAACGCCGCCGACCACTCTTTCATTTTTTTACCGAGGTCGTCCTCCAAGTGCTTCGCTGCGGCTTCGAAGCGGTCCGCGCGGCTTTTTTGCGACACTAAATCTTTGTTTAAGGCTGTGCCTTGCTGCGTCAATGTTTTGTTTTTTGTTGCGCTGGAAGCGAGTTCGTCCGTGAGGATGGTACATCTACGTTCCGATTCGATTCGTGCATCGCTTTGTTCGCCCAGTCGAGTTTTTAAATTGTCACATTCAGTTTCCAAACGCTTCAACGTATCAGACCGAGCCGCATACGTTTCTTTTAGAGTTTTGTACTCAACATCGCGATCGTCCAGCTGGTTGGCTCGCGTAACTATTCTCCGGAGCGCGTCGGGTATGGAGCTCCAGTCTGGGTTATTTCCATCGTCGTCATTTCCGTTTCGACGTAAATCTCGCGCCTCGTCGTTCAGGGTCAGCGCGGCGGCTTTGTACCCGCGTATGGTTAAATAGTCAGACACTAATGCGTTGAGGGTTTTTATTTCTGAGCTGGTTGGCGGTGGGAGAGAAGTAGAAGTAGTATCACTGGGAGTACCATGCGTGATTTGCGTAAACGCAGTGGCAGAGAGTGCGTATTCGGCGTCATCCTCTACATTCGTGGATTCTTGTGGACCACTCGAGTGTTTCTCGCTTTTCCTTCTCATCACCGCCGCTTGTTTCTCAAGCTCACTCGCTTGCAGTTGCATCGTCAAACGCTCCAAATCCTCCCTCAGCAGCTCGGCGTCGTACTCCGCAACCCGGGCGCGGCTTTCTTGCGTGCGGACAGAGGCCTGTAACAAAGGTACGTCATCATGCGTCGCGTATTGTTGCACAGCGCGTAACGGGAACCGTTCGGCATCGTTAAAGAAACTCTCCAGGGTGTCACGAGCGGTTAGGACGTCTGCGTGCGTTTTGGTGTCGACGTTGGAGTCACCTGAGATCTTCGCCTCCGAAGGTGTATCAACCACATCCTGGAAAAGCTCGAACGCGGCGGCGAGGTGGTGGCGGGAGAGCAGGTAACTCACAACGTCGGTGGCATCAATCGATTGACGTCGCGTGACTGGCTCTTCAGATTTCTCGTGCCCAAACTCGCGACTCGACGGACCTTCAACAGCATCACTACCCTTTCCTCCCGCCTCTGATGCGTGCACCACAGCCGCAACGCCAGCCTCCGCATCCACCATCGGGCGAACCCGGGAAGTGGGGCGTGACACGGGGAGTGAGGAGAGGCCGAGATGAGATTTGTGAAATCAAAAGCAAACAATAAAAAGTTAGAGACGACATTATTTTCGAGAGCGAGCAGCGAGGCAAGCGTACGAGGTGTACTACAAATAGTGTTCGCTGAACATGACAACAGATTACATAATCACTTATCCTTTACCGTTGAGATGTACAAAACGTTGTTCCCGCGGATAAACGCGTCGCCGTATTTGTTTTTAAGCTGCCCGTTTACGTATTCCTGGAGAGATTTATTTTTAATTAGATGAGATGGGGTATGGACGGTTAGTCTACTATTAATAGTTCAGTGGGAAGGCGTTGGAGTAAGGAGACATGCCACGACATACATGGCATCGAGACGCAGCTGTACGTGACGTGATTCATGTCGAGCATAAGTGAGGATAGTAACTAGGTGGAGTACCCCCAAGGCATCCAGCCATTCGCGGCGAAAAAAAAAGGAAGCCTAGGGTTCATCATCATTGATAAAATGAACCCGATCTTGCCTCGATCGCGTTCGTGATGCCACTAAATACCCGTACGATACCCGGAAGGCGATTCTCAAGTCCCAAACGGAGACTGGTTAACCACGGCAACGCACATCTGTGTGTTCGTATGCGTATATAGTGTCGGGGCCATATAGGGTCCACTCGTACCTCTGTGTTTTCCATCGCTATGTTCATGTACCCATCCAACGAGCTCATGATCCCGCGGTAATCCACCCCGGAGTTTAACTTCACCAGGACCTGCTGGCCTTTGATGGACTTCAAGAAGTCAGCGGGGGTCTTCGCGTTGGACATCGTGACTGTTCGTGAGATGACACGCGCGCGGCGAAGTGGTCTTGGCGGAGGGGCGAGGACAAGAAATTGACGCGCGGGGCAAAATTTCACCACCCGCCTCGCAGAGCGCCAAGTCGCGTCGTCAAAAAGTGCAATCTGGATGCGCCCATTGCATTGCAACGCGGCACGTGCTCCCCTGTGCCCGGACAACGCCCCTAAACCTTACCTTCCGTCCCGAACACGTGCGATGGCCGGCCAAACCGCTTCGCTTCTCGCGCCGAGTTTCGTGCCTGCGTTCCGCCCAGGGCCTTCCGCGAGTACCAAAAAGCGCCCCTCGAATTCGTTTGGCGAATCTCGTGAGGTAACAACGACCGCCGGAAGTCGTTCTCGTTCGCGCCTTCACGCGGTGACAAGCGATCCCCCGTCCAGCCCGTCTCTGCCAAACCTGGAGGACATCGCAACGCCTTTCATCGGTGAGAAGACCTCCTTGAACGAAGGCATCGCGAGCTTTTACGATGAAAGCTCTGGACTTTGGGAGGCGCAGTGGGGCGAACACATGCATCACGGGTACTACCCGAACGGCGCAGATCGCTCCGACCACGCGCAGGCGCAGGTGGACATGATTGACGAAAGTCTCGCGTGGGCGGGCATTGACTCCTCAACTACGATACGTAAAATGGTGGACGTGGGGTGCGGCATCGGCGGCAGTTCACGGCACATCGCGCGGAGGTTTGGATGCGTAAGCGAAGGCATCACGCTATCCCCGGTGCAAGTCGGACGCGCCACCGCGTTGTCACGAGAAGCGCTACGAGATGACAACGATGACTTACAATCACAGCTCCATTACCAAGTCGCGGATGCGTTGCGTCAGCCTTTTGAGGATAATTCCTTCGACCTCGTGTGGTCCATGGAGAGCGGAGAGCACATGCCTGATAAGGGAAAGTTCGTCAACGAGTTGACCAGAGTCTGCGCGCCAGGGGGCAGAGTGCTCATCGTGACGTGGTGCCACAGGAATCTTGAGGAAGGTGAATCGTCACTCCCAAAATCCGAACAGTTTTTACTCGATAGAATCTGCGACGCATACTACCTCCCGAAGTGGTGCTCCGTCGATGACTACGAAACGCTGTTCAAACAAAACGGGTTACAAAACGTAAAAACCAACGACTGGAGCGATGAAGTCAAGCCGTTCTGGAAAGCCGTCGTCTCGGTGGCCTTGACGGTGAATGGAATTCTCGGTTTGTTGAAAGCCGGGCCTCAAACCGTCCGAGGCGGGCTCGTCATGCCCCTGATGCAGAAAGGCTTACGGGACGGGACGATTAAATTCAACCTGATCACGGGAACGAAGAAGTGAGAGTAGAGTTTGGAAAGACAAAGAGTGTACTCTAGAAAAACTGATGTGTATAAAAATTGATTCACGCTTTCGAGTATTTCCCGAGCTCCACACCGTTGGTTTTTTCGTTGGGTGCACCTTGACTCGTGTGCATTCCCATTCGCACAAGCCCCACCCCAACTCCAACAACTGCAAGTTTCCAAAGCGAACGAACTCCGAAGCCCGCTTGCGTTTCGACCGCCGGGTGATCAATCGCGGTTAAAATACACAACGCCGCTGTCCCCGCCGCCACCGCTCCGCTCCGCCGGTGCGCCCACTTTATTGTACTTCGATACTCCTCCGGCACGAGTCGCAACAGCCCAAGTCGCTGAAAGTTCAAAGCCCCTAGCAGTAGTGCGGCGATGGTCAAAACTACGCTCAACACACCGAGTTGCGCATGCGTTGTCACGAAGTGGCTTTTCCCTTGTATGTTTTTGTTCACCCAAATCGCGACGAAGCCCCCGAACGAACACGCCACTGCGAAGGTTTGTAACCCAGAGTGGAGCCAGATACTGGCGAGCCGGTCAGTGCCTTTCAACAAGCGTGACTTCACCGCGACGAACCCCCCTAACGGCATCAACACCCCGAAACTCAAAGCCATCGCACTGGGGTGGTACGAGAACAACGTCGTCGGGTCGAAGAGTAACAACGGGACCGAGACCCCGAACACCAGCGCACTTAAAACGACACCCCACTCCACCAACCCCGTTGGCGCTACTTTACTCAACATCACCGTATCCACGTTGACGGTCGTATCGCGCCACCCGGGGGGCATGCCGTGAAACGCACAAGGGCGGGCGCTGCCACGAATGGGTGAGTACTTATCAACAGAAACGATTTAGCATGATAATACTTTAAAACGATTCGTTAACACATCTATTTGTCACAACTCGTCGCTACCGTAGACTAATATGGTACGTACCTATCTCGAGTCGTGATCATCGCTCCCGTAGGACTCCTCTGCATCTTCGTAGGACTCGGAATTGGGAGGCTCGTCTCCGTGTTCGTTTCGAGTGTCGTTTCGATCGTGATCCCGCCCGACGCCGGTCCTGCCGCGTTCCCGCCCCCCGTAATATTCTTTGCTATACGCGTTATCTACTGCTCCACCTACGCCTCCTCTGCTGCCTCTTCCGCTAGCAC
>MDSY01059808.1_pt1 | contig 17706 bp, 17 predicted proteins | sample 811131 | NCBI WGS metagenome assembly MDSY01 (sample SAMN05326643, study PRJNA326480) | marine metagenome | isolation source: seawater | place: Atlantic Ocean: South West | collected 2010
ATGGATGAGGCTGCGTTTTAATGGCGTATTCGAGTCTGTCTTCGACAAGGAGGGTTAAGTCGTAACAAGGTATCTGTAGGGGAACCTGCAGATGGATCACCTCCTAAGAAAAAACCCGGAAGCGGGGGACCTCGGTCCCCCGTTTCCACTTTTTTTTTTCAAAAATTACAAGCCTTGCTTTGCTTATATTCTTTTAATATCAAACCAAACCGGTTTGTGGTCAGATACAGCAACTCCACTAATCGCTTCATCGACTCCCCAGATTCCAGTTAGCCTACCATCGAGGTGGCTAGTGGTCACAATCCTGTCATAAGCACAGCGCGAATCTCCAACTGTAGTATCTGCATCATCGGGTATTAGCCAGGTGTAATTTTCAGACGAGATTGGTAGTTCGACCAATTCATTGTAAGATGCATATGAGCAATCACCATTGAAGTCACCTAGTATTACGTAATCATCGTCTTGTGAATAGTTTTCCTGACTCCAGGATAATACCTCTCCTAAAGCCCCCATTTCCTCAACAGCTAGTGTAGGTTTCGTGTGTATATTCACGAATACAATGTCTGTTCCAGTCGAGTTACCGTTGGTGTCTAGGAGAATGAATTTAGCCATGAATGGCTCTCTTTGAAATGAGTCATTACTTGAATCATCATACAATGTTCCATTGTCCAGTGCTACAAATACAGTTGGTCTGTAATAGAATGCATACTGTTCTTGTGAATTCTTGTCATCCTCTTGCGTACCGCTGCGTATCGATAGAACCATTTCCCATTCATTTGCGTTACTAGAATTGCTTAGGTTGTTGAAGTTGTTTAATTCATCTAGGAATAAGTATGGTACTTCTTCATCAATGTCTTTTATTTCTTGAACTGCTACCATGTCATATCTTTGAAAAATATCAACTAATTCAGAAACAACCGTCTGGTTGCTCATCTTTGTATCACCAAAAACCTTGATGTTGAATGAAGCAACGCGAGCAACCTCACTTCGATCTAATTCTTCAACAGTATAATTTTCATCAATCGTGATTCTGTTGTCTATTACAACATAAACGATTTCAGAGTCTTCATACTTATCATTTAGAAGATCAATTGCGATAATTGATAGGACAACAATGGCAATTAGACTAATTGCCTGTAGCCACTTCTCACTACCGTTCATAAATCGGCATTTTAGTTGTAGTAAAAACCTTGACGGCTATACAGTGATGAATGGGGGCTGTTATTCTAGTACGATTACTTTGTCGCCATCCATTTTTATGCGAACAATACTGTTCAAAGGCCAATCACCATGTTGTCTAACATAATCCATTCCTGAGCCTTTTTCAAATACTATCCAGCAATCAGAAACGATTGCGCCTATTCTTTCAATTGCCTGCAGGATAGGAAGAAGTGTTCCTCCTGTGGAAACAACGTCATCTACAACGAACACTCTGTCACCCTTTTTGATATCATTCAAGAAAATAGAACCTTTAGAATAGCCAGTGGATTGGTCAATCGATGTTTCACCGGGTAGTCCATATTCTCGTTTTCTTCCAACCACTAGGGGCTTACCCGATTCCAGGCATAATGCGGCTGCTAAAGGGATGCCCATTGCTTCGATTCCAAGTATTATGTCTACCTTAGACCAATCTACCTTTTCAAAAATCAAATCTCTTGCTGCTGCTAAAAGTTCGGCCGACTGTGATGGGACTCCGTCAGATAATGGATGAATGAAATAAGGGTATTCACCTTTCATTATGACGGGGGCCTCAATAATACTGCGCCGAATAACCTCGAACCTTTCATCAGTCATTGTAACGGGGTAATGCCCGATACAAATGAATTAATCCCTATTGAACCGTTCTTTCATCGAATTTCGGAATGTCAATAACTGTAGGACAGGTCCAGATAAATCAACTGTAATAGTTGCACCTCGATTAAATTGGTATTCATCCCAGCCATCTGGTACAACATAGCCTCTATGCATATCGCTAGTAATAACAGTAGCCTCATTTGTCCAGGTCATGTAGGTCTCATCTTCGATTTCAGAATCCAAATCTCTAGCGATTACAAGATAATGGCTTTCTGATTGTTTTGCATTACCGAGATTAGCCTTTCTGGCAATTTGGTTAAACCAAGCACCTTGTCCTAGCCATGTGGAAAATAATAGTCCACTCGAGTGTTGTTCAATGTCGAGTCCGCCTCTTCGAAGGTGATATTTTGAAGGAGCGTATTGATGCGTATTAGCAATGAGTAAATCATTCATAGCGGGATCGCTTCTAATTTTATTTCCACTTGTAGTCTCGATAGTAGCCTGCAACCGTGGTAATCGGTTGACTATGGCTTTATTTGATAATGCAGATGTCAGGTCATCTGCGAATGTTTCTATGTCACTATCCATATAGAACCCAAACGAACCATTTGGGTCGTCATTCTTCGGATGTGAATTAACTCCCATGACCGGAGTATTGGAGTCGATGTTGTGTGATATGGAAGTCAAGGTTCCATCACCGCCCAGAACGATGACTAAATCACGACCAATGAAGTCAGCTCTACGCACTTGCTCACGTGCTCTGATGTCGACTCTAATGGATGATGACTGTGTTTTCAGCACATTTTTTACAGATTGAAGGGAGTCGTCGTGAATCCCCTCGAAATTCTTCTTGTATACAAGAAGTACATCGGCCATGTTAATGCTACAAGGACCTACTTCTTGAGTATGGCCTTTACACATAAGGTTCTTTGACTACAGGGACTGACAACGTAACATGCAGCCTGAAGAAGAAAACCCTGGTGATATTCGCGAAAGTGTAATTTCGGGAGAGGTTATTCAACCTCAAGAGCAAGTAAATGAACAAACCACGTTCTTTTCTGCACAACAACCCCAGAGCGTAATAATTGACCCTCATACGGGTTTACCACAAAATATTCTAATCATTCAGGAACCATCGGCTGCTCCAAAGGTAATTGGTATTCTGGTGATCATATATGGTTCGATTCTTACCGTTATTTCAATCTTAGGAATAATTGGTTTCTCCTATCTAACAGATTCTGACAGCGACCTATACGTGAAAGAAGTTGCAGATAGTCCTACTTTGCTATATGCCTTGACAGGTTTATCCATACTATGTTACATTGCTCAAATCTTGGGTGGTATGTTCATGATCCAAAAGAGAAAAATTGGGATTTATATCACTTGGTTATCCCTTTTAATACTGTTTATTGCAGACGCTGTGCTCGAATTGAACTATGCTGGATTAAGCCAAACTGGTTTTGGAACAAGTATCAATCTAGGGTTTTCTGTAGTCTGTAGTGGCATTTGTTGTTTACTAGTTGCTATACCGCTTATGATAAGCGATAATGGCATGGATGATTCATTCAAGATACTTTGATTAGATCAATTATTAGGTGTATCCAATGGTAGAATTATCACAACCCGGACATCTTACAGATGTAGCAATAGAAATTGGAATTGCAAGAGGGGAATGGGGTGGGGGGGCTGCCTCAGTAACCCTTGATATAGAATCGAAACACTGTAACAAAGGTGGTGTTGCACACGGTGGTTTGTACACTATGATGTTAGATATGGCACTTGGTGGTTCATTGGTTTCAATACTTCCCAAATCAGAATGGTGTGCAACAACTCAACTTAATGTGTCATTCATCACAGCAGCAAAGCCTGGTGAGAAAATAACGGCCAAGGGTAATGTAGTGAAGCGAGGTCGGAATGTTGCCCATCTTGAAGGAAAGATAACAACTGAATCGGGCAGAGTTGTTGCTACTTCAACAGGTACCTGGGCTATTTGGGATCATAAGCCTGCAAGTATGTCTTAGATAACATTAATTTGTATAGTCATCTTAGACGTTTTATGGATATACAACAGTTAGAGCTCAATGGTGGGACTTTCAAGGTCAATTTGCCATACAATTGGGTTGGGTGGCTACTCTGGGCTATTGGTCTAATCCTTACATTGATTGGATTTGTTGGCGCTGTAAATGACATAAATGGACTTGGGATTGCAGCCTTTGGTCTATTGCTGATGGCATTCACTTCTCCAGGTTCTTTAGAATCTAATTTACACCAAGTGAGGCAGAAAGCAATTGATCCTGTCGAACTAGAAGCCAAGGCTGAATCTAGTGGTTTGTCAATCGATAATTGGTGGATGCAGCAGACATCTTACGTTCCAACAACAGACCCTAGTGACTGGATTCTACCAGCCCCTGGTCCAGCGACTTGGGATAACTCTGACAGATATGGCCCATCGGGTGACGGTTCTGCACTGCCTGAACACCCCTCCAAGATTGGGACTCCAATCCCAGCGACAATGACTCTATTCACAGTATATTGCTTAATTGCAATCACTTGTGTCATCGTTGTATCAGTATCAATGATGAGGGCAGCTTCTGAAACTAATCTCACTCCCGCTATTATCATCACAGTACTGGGACTAATACTTTCACTCGTTGGATATTTCAAGGCCAAGATGCTCAGGCAAATGATCGACACACCAACATCTCTTGTCCGCTCAGTAGCAGTTGGTAACCCAGAATTAGTCGGTCAAGTCAGACCAATTAACGAAGGATGCTTGACAGTGGTGGTTGACGGTAACCAAAACATGGTAGTTGGTAACATGGTCGGATATCAGTGGTCATATGAGCAATATCAATGCCGCACTACCACAGATAGTGAAGGAAATTCCAAAGAGGAATGTCACTGGGTGACAGTTCGTTCAGATGCAGGCGGGTGTCCATTCATTCTACATGATGGTACAGGCGGAATCAGGGTGAACACTCATTCATTCAAACGAACAGATTACGGACAATATCTCAAGCGATGGGATGGTAAGTTTGCACAAACTCTTGGTAAGCAATTGATGTCACAAGCGATTGCTGGATTATTAGGCGGGGCCAGAGTCAAGAAGCACCGCTGGACATTGTACGGTCTCAGGCTTGGAAATCCTGTTTACGTACTTGGTCAAACCAAACCACGTGCTAGAGAAGAATTAGCAGCAGAGGGACTTGATGGAACTTTAGGAAACAGCATAATCGATGTCTGGGGCAATGAAGATGCGCCTGGAGTAAAGTGCACATTGCAAAGGGGTACTGAACTCGCTAACTTGGGGCGCTCACGCTCTGGGTTTGAACTTGTTATGCTTCCATTAGTGATGATGGTTAGTGGAATTGCATTATTTGGTCTAGCGTGAATATGATTAGGCGGCTGCTATTGGCCGTGTCATGGCAGAAGAAGTCGTAATCGTAGGCGGAGCAAGAACTCCATTTTGTGAATGGCAAGGTGGTAAGCGCGGAGATGGCCAGCCAGGCGGACTTCTCAAAGATGTTAGTGCACTGAAATTAGGGGAAATTGCAATCAAAGGCGCCCTCGATAAAACCGGTACTGCTCCTGATGATGTAGATCACGTTGTAATGGGATATGCATTACAAACTTGCGACCAAGCAATCTTTGGCGCTCGTCACGCTGGACTTGGAGCGGGGATCCCTCAAGAAGTACCTATGCTGACCCTTTCTCGTATCTGTGGCAGTGGTGTGCAAGCGATTGTATCCGGTGCTCAGATGATTATGCTAGATGAAGCCCAAACAGTAGTTGCCGGAGGAATGGAGAATCTTTCTCAGGCCCCCCATGTACTTCGTGGAATGCGTGATACCTACCGCTTAGCCCGCCCTCCTCGTGCAGGCACAGAGTTGGAGAAAGACATGGAGGACTACCTTTTCACAAACCTTCTAGATGGTATGTGTGGCTCATTTATGGCGCAAACCAGTGATGAAATCTGCAAGCGCAAAGGAGTAACTCGTGAAGAAACCGACCAGTTCGCTGCAATGTCTCACTCCCGTACAGCAACATCGATTGCTGAAGGTGTATGGGAGCAAGAGATTGTCCCTGTAAATGATGTTACGTTCAAGGATGAAGACCACGTTGTTACTGGAAGCACTCCTGAATCATTGGCTGAACTAAGGACTGCATTTGGTCCTGAAAGTCTAGTCACTGCTGGTAATGCCAGTGGCGTAGTTGATGGAGCAGCGGCTGTGGTAATCAAGTCTGCATCAAAGGCAGAAGCAGATGGCGATTCACCACTTGCTAGAATCGTATCTTGGGGAATTGTGGGGCTTGAGCCTGCAATCATGGCATATGGGCCAGTCCCTAGCAGCCGTCTCGCCTTAGAACGGGCAGGATTAACAATCGAAGATATCGATCGTTGGGAAATTAACGAGGCTTTTGCTGGCCAAGCTGTTGCTTGCGTCAAAGATCTTGGACTAGATGTTGAGAAAGTCAACGTTAACGGTGGAGCAGTTGGCCTAGGTCATCCTCTGGCTGCAACAGGAACTCGTCTTGTTCTTACACTAGCGCATGAATTGAAGCGTTGTGGTGGCAACTATGGGGTTGCAACTGCATGTATTGGTGGCGGTCAAGGAATCGCTATGGTCATACAATCCCTATGATTTTTGAACAAAAAATATCTTTTTCCTTGTAAAAAATTACATTTCTTGTGTTAAACCCACGAAATTATCGACTGGATTATATCTGATTACTGTTCCCGGGTAAATATGTCACTAGCCCCAACAGATTATGATTTCGGAGACGCTGCAAATTATTTCTTTGCAACATCTATAACCTGCTCTAATGATGAAGCACGAAAAATGTACGTTCAAGCTTTCGGACATATGCTGAATTACAACCACGAAGAAGCGATTGCATGCTTCTCAAAGTGTACTGAACTAGACCCAACTTGTGCAATGGCATGGTGGGGTATTGCATACTGTGTCTCTTCTAACTACAATTGGGCTCCAGGTCTAGGATCTGGTCATGACTCAATTCAGATGGCTGTTTCTCTAAAGGACGGTTGTTCCGAGATGGAGAAAGATCTCATTGATGCACTGGCACAACGCCACTCTGCAGAAGCACGAGACGCAGCAGACCCTACAGTCCTAAACATGGGTAACAGCCCAGAGTTAAATGTTGCATTTGCTGAAGCAATGGCTCCTCTGTACGTGAAGTACAGTGGGAATTTGGATGTTACTGCGATTTATGTAGAGGCTTTAATGAATCTTAAGGCTTGGCAACTCTGGGACAAAAATGTAGCAACTGGAGAAATAACTCCTGCTGATGATAACACATTACTACTTGTCAAGATTATGGAAGATGCTTTTGCAAGTAGCGAAGAAGCAAACGTTCACCCTGCTCTTTGCCACCTTTATTGTCACGCACTTGAATTGTCGCCTTTCCCAGAAAAGGCCCTTCCTGCCGCAGACGTACTACGTACTCTGATGCCTGGATTCGGTCACTTAGTCCACATGCCTTCGCACATTGATGCTTGGGTTGGACAGTGGAAAGAAGCAATGGACTGTAATATTGCGGCTGTAGAAGCAGATGACCGCTATGTCGAACTTACAGGTAATGAATCACAGTTTTACAAATTCTATCGAATGCACAACCACCATTTCGTTGTATGGTGTGCAATGTTCGAAGGACAGTATGAAACTGCGCTCAAGTACGCTCGCAAGGCAGTAGATACACTTCCTGCTGGCGATGAAAACTCTGGAGTTCAATTCATGTTAGCAGGAATTATTCCAATGGGAGCAATCTTCCTAGAATCATATGTTACAATGCCTTGGCATGTAATGATTAGATTCGGTAAGTGGGATGAAATCCTTGCTGAACCACTTCATACAGATAAGGACGTATTCCCTGCAGCAATTGCAACTCAGCATTACGCAAGAGGAGTTGCATACGCTTCCAAGGGAATGGTTCCAGAAGCAGAAGCAGAACAGGTTCTATTCAATCAAGCGCTTGAGAATCCAGCACTTGGTGGCCGTGTTTTGCATAACAACTTGATGTACCAAGATCCAAGTGATGGACCTTGTATCCTATTGGTTAATGCAGCAGTATTAGCCGGTGAAATCGAATACCGCAGACAGTTCCAAGCCAAAGCAAGAGGAGATGCATCTGACTTTACAGTAGCATTCGACCATCTACGCCGTGGAGTCGATCTATCTCTGAATCTAGCATACAATGAGCCGTGGGGCCAGATGCAACCAGTTCGCCACATTCTTGGTGCACTACTACATGAGCAAGGAGAAATCGAAGAAGCAGAAGCAGTTTACCGTGCTGACATCGATCTTTGGAAGGATAACATGTGGGGCTTGTTAGGTCTCAAACTATGTCTTGAAGCTCGCGGGGATGCTCCTGAAGAACTCGCTGCAGTTACTGCTTTGTTTAATGAGAGAAGTTCTCGAGCAGACATTGTTCCAGCCAAGACTTGTTTCTGTGCTCAAGACAGCATCGAGAAGAGTTGCTGTGATTGAACTTCAGTTAACCAAATATACTGTTGTTCCATAATCCGACTATGAGCGGACCAAATCTTAGTGAAGATGGATATTGGATGTGGAATGGAACAGAATGGATTCCTGCCCCAACTAAAGAACAGGTACTGCCTCAATCATCAATAGATGAAGAGGAAGTAACAAATGTTGCAAATGAAAGTGGAGTTGACCCCGGGCAACTCACTCAAGTAGCTCCTTACTTTGACGAAAACCAAGATCACATTCTACAGCAAACAGAACTTCAGCAAGCAGCCATGTCAATCACAAATGAACCAAATGTTCCTTCTCCAGAACCAGCAATTGCTCAACAGTCAGTATCGCCGGTAGCACCAATAGCGCCAGTAGCCCCAGTCGCAACTACAGAGCCTATGGCGCCAGCAGTTCCACAGCAACCAGCAGTTCAGTTATCATCCAAGTCGTCAGCATTGGCCACTTCGAGTTCAGGAAAAGGAAAAATGATTGTAGCAATTTCTTTAGTTGCAGTATTAATTTTAGGAAGTTTGTTTTATGTTTGGAATGACAATTCTGAAGATGAGGATGAAGAAAAGGAATCGTTGCCTGAATTTATAGGAAAATGGGATTCTGTTGAATTTGAAGGCTCTTGGATAGAATTCAAATCTGATGGAACTGTTTGTGATGATGAAGATGGATGTAATTCTGAATGGGAAATTGAAGACGGTTTACTCAAAATAACTAATGAAAGTGGTTGGATCTATTTGATGGATTGGGATGTGAATGACGGCGAATTAAGTCTGGATTATATTAGTATGAAAAATTCAGATGGAGTCGAAGAGTTAGGAGTTGAAGATTATAGTTTAAGTTTCATTGCTGCACAATCAGAAATGCCAGAGTTCGTCGGAACATGGGTACTTTGTCATAACGAAATAACCGAATCTTGTGATTCAAGAAGTACGTTGTATAATGTCACATTCAATAGCGATGAAACATTAATTCATCCAATGTATCAGTTTTATCCGGAAGTAACTTACTCGGTTGAAGGTGACAAAATGCAATGGGATGCAAAATATAATGAAACCATTTCAGTTGGATATCAAGGTCAATATGAAATTAAAGATGATGTAATGTATTTTGCGTGGGATAAAATTATCTCCAACGGTAATGAAACAGCAACTGCTATGGCTGCGTTTACGGCAGTAAATTACGAATTATTTTCTCAAGAATCTGGAACAATTGAAAATTGGAATGATATTATTGCAGAAAACGATCCCGGACCTTCATGGTTTACCGACTACGTAGAATTTGGAAAAGGAAGCCTTGCTGGAGATTCTAACTCTGACGACTTAGAAACCTATCAATTTAGTGCCAGAGATGCTCCTGAATCATTATCAAGTTCGGGAATGGAAGATTTAGTCTACGTAGAAATGACACAAGGCGATAGTTTAAACTGGTCAGATGTCCGTATTTTATTCACTATTGATGATGGTCAGACTAACTATTGTGAATTATATTACGAAAATAGTACTGATGTTTGTACTTATTCCCCTGGTAATTCAGAAACTTGGAGTACATCTTACGAGGTGCTAATTAGTGAAGGAGAAGAGAGTTTTTGTGATGAAGTTAGTTGCAACATCACGGTTTCAATTAAACGAATTAGCGATGATACAACACTTGGCCAAGCATCTACTACCATCGAGTAGTAGTAAAGGCCAACCATTTTGAAAGAGTTGCTGTGACTGATTCTGTTTACAGAATAGGTTGAGGTAGACTCACCATTCAATTGGTGAGCCATCGAATTCAACGTAGCGTCCAGTCATAGACATATCTTGTTCCTGGATTCTCTGGATTATTCCACGAACACTTTCATCCTTAGAAAGTGGAGCATTAGGACCACCCATGTCAGTTTCAACCCATCCTGGGTGCAATATTAGAAGAGAAGTGCCCATTTCTTCCAATTCATTCTTCATTGCTACTGCAAACATATTCAATGCAGTTTTTGAAGCACGATAAGCATATGATTTACCGCTTTGACAATCGCTAATTGAGCCCATCAAACTGCTCACCATTACCACAGTTGACTGATTGCTAAGTTTAGCCAAAGCCTGTTGTGTAACTAAAACTGGTGACACAGCATTGACATTCAATACCTCTAGAGCATGTTCCATATCGATTTCCGCAATTGAGGACCAATGCCCATCGGACACTCCTGCATTGTTAATCAAAAGATCAATCGTATCTATTTCTTGAATTACTGATAAAATCTGGTCTTTGTTACGAACATCCATTCGATGGCTGATCAGATATTGATTCTGTATTTCTTCAAGTCCACCCATGTCCGAACGATATGTGGCGTGGACTTTGTACCCGCAATCGAGTAACTGAGAGGTTAACTCAAGTCCAATTCCTCTGTTGGCACCGGTGATTAAAACAGTCTTCATGAATCTTGTTTGGGGCTGAGACAAATAAATATTGAGTACTTACCTACTTAGGAGATTCTCCTCCTAGGCTGCTCACATAGAGTACAAGGACTGGACTCCAACAAAAAATAGGTCGTCGCTAATCACTAACGTCGAATTAGAGAGTACTAGGTCCGCCAGGCATTATCTCTGGAAGGAGACGCAAATCTCCATACAAAGCGGGTCCTGTGATGTAGGTACCTACAATTCCGATTTCGCCATTGGTGTTGTGAGCTAATGCGATCCAAGGTCTACCTTCATCATCGAGTTCTACATCGATGAAATCTCCAAATCCGCCACAGCGTACATTTCCACAATCATCAGTAATGTCAAGTGGATCATCTGGTGAATTTACCGCAACGGTAGTGATTAGAGGGTTATCTGCAAATGCATCGGTCATTATTGACATGTAGCCAGACCATCCTCCATTATCGTCACCTTCTCCAATGTATCCAACTACAACACGGCCTTCATCTCCTGCGAAAATAGTCGGGAATCCAGTTTCGTTAACTCCAGGCGGAGCAACCATCATTGGTTCTGACCAAGTATCTCCTTGGTCACGAGAATATGCCATCCAAGGCATATCGTCAACACTAATCCAGGAGGCAAAGAGGTTACCCGCTTCATCAGCCGCTACTGCAACTTCATGACTATGCCAACCTTGTTGCATTGGGACGGTGGTGGTAATCGTGTGTTCAGTCCAGACATTTCCCCCGTCTATGCTGCGATAAACCGCTGGTCCATCACAAGAAGGGTTGCCTCGGTAAATTGCACCATCATTGGAACCCGCTAGGTGTCCATGTAATCCAGAGCATTGTGGAGTGCCTACTGGGTATCCCGGTTGTTGAATATCCCACGTAAGGCCGCCGTTTAGCGAACGAGAACATTGAGGGCCCAATGCGGCGGAACCAGTATTAATGCAGAATACATAGATCGTTTCATACATTCCAATTCCATCAACATCCGGCATCGATGCGATTGATTGATGATCTTGGGGTGTGTAATATCCTTCTGCTGTGAAAGGTATCGACCATGTTTGTCCATCGTCATCAGAATATTCTACAAACATTGCAGTCAATGCGTGCATGTCGAATTTAACGATACGGTCGGTCCACTTATCGACATAGATGTAAGGGTCGTTAGAAGAGGGGACTTGACCAATATCTGGTAAGACAGGATTGAATGGTCCCATATTAGTCCAAGTTTGGCCTTGGTCCATTGAAGTATAGACCATACTTCCCGTGCCAGCACCGCCGAAAGAGGCGTAATGGATTCCACCAGTCGATGTTACTCCGATAGTTGGCTCAAAGGTAGTGTCTCCAATTCCATAGTATGTACCCACTACCGGATATGGTGTTGAATTGCCAGTTAGATTGTCATACCCAATCGAATCATTAGATGCATTCACTGCACCGGGGTAATGGTACCAACTTGTAGTGGTGAACAGTCCATCTAATGGAGTTTCAACCACCACTTCTGGTTCCACCTCATCATCCCCAAAACATCCTGCTAATGCTTGGGTCGAGAGAATCAATAGTGTGAATAATACCCCGCTGCGCATGTATTACCCTTCGAGGACACATTGATGAAACCTCGTATATTGTGTTGTGCAATAATTAAGTGTCAAACACACGTCCAATGTATATGGCCGCAGGTCTTGTAATTGGAATAATAGCCGGGGTAGTAGCAATAATTCTACTAATTTGGTTTATCAGCACATGGAATCGTTTGGTTCGACTAGAAGAAAATGTAAACAAGTCTTGGTCCGATATCGATGTACTACTGAAACAAAGATATGACATGATACCTAATTTGGTTAACATAGTCAAAGGATACGCTACTCATGAGCGTGAAATCTTTGAGCAGTTCGCTCTAGCCCGTCAGGCTGCTTCTGGTGCATTGTCATCAGGGGACGTTAGGGCAGTTGGTGCCGCAGAAGGCACCATTGCAGGACTAATGCCACGAATCAACATGGTTGCTGAACAATACCCTGAACTGAAGGCAGACACTTCATTCGTTAACATACAGAACCAGCTGGTTTCAATCGAAAACCAAGTTTCAGATCGTCGAGAGTTCTACAACGCAAGCGCTACTAACTGGAATGCTGCAATTCAGATGATTCCAACTAGCATCGTTGCTGGTATGAAGAAAGCAATGCGCCGTGACCTATTCGAAGTCACCGACCCAGTACAGCGCGAAGCGCCTACGATTCAGTTCTGATTGACAGAATCAAAGTCCTGTGGCAATCAAGGCCATGGATATCCATGCGCCAGCCATAGAACCTAGATTGGTTAAAGCAGTAACAAGCAGTACTCGGCCTGCTCTATTGGACCAGAATAGATTAGCAGAATCTAATTTCAGAAATTCTGCAAGGTCTTCACCGGTTGGCTCTTTGACTTTCATTTGTGCATAGCCGGCAAACCAACCTGCAGCCAAAGCGGGGTTTAGAGATGTAATTGGAGAGGCTAAGGCCGCAACTAAAACAGCAATTGGATGTCCTCCTGCTAGAAGGCAGAATAGTGCAGCACCAATGAAATTACCAGCAAACCAGTAGATTCCATTTTCTTTAATTGATGCAAGGTCTCCATTATATGCGAACCATCCAAGCAACCCCATCAATACAACAGGGATGGCAAATGAGATTGTCTTGAGGAGTTTTCCACCTTTGGGAACTACCGATAAATCTAGCATTCGCTCTTCATCTGCTTCGATTCCTTCATTAAGGAATTTGGAAACTCCATCTAAGTGTCCGGCTCCTAATACTGCCAGAACTTTTCCCTTGCCTCTCACATCTGAAATCTTACGTGCTATGAATTCATCACGTTCATCGATTAGAACAGCTCCTGCTCCTGGAGAAACTTCACGTAATTCTTCCATCAGTGATGTAAGGAGGTCTTTATCTGCCAACATTTTCTCTAATTCTAGTTCTTCCTCTTCTTCGTCATCAGCAATTAGGGCCCATATTAATCCGAACTTTTCTCCAAAGCCCATATTGCTCCATGCTCTTCGCAATGTGGTCTGGATATCTCTGTCGATTAGAGCGACTTCGAGTTCAGCTTCCTCGGCAGCGGTTACTGCTGCAAGTAATTCAGCACCTGGTTGTTGACCTTCATCTATTCCCATCTTGCGTTGTTCAGCCGCTAGAAGTGATTGGAGTAGAACCATTGGGGCTTTTCCTTCTTTGATTACTTTCAGCAAACCTTCTTTGTCGAGTCTTCGATCTTGTGTTAGTGCTGAATAGCGGCTCTTACAAAGTTCAACGGCGACGATGTCTGGCTCCCAATTAGCAATCTGTTCTCTAACGGCTTCGACAGATGCCGTGGCTACATGAGCAGTGCCTAGAAGTCGCAAATTATCATCGATATCAATTATAGGAGAACTCATTCTTCTTCACCACTAAACGCGCTTTTCAAGATGAATGTCATTTCTTTCATAGCATCTTCACTAGTTTCACATCCAATCTCTTCGAAGGGAATTTGTCCGCCTGCAAGTGCCTTATGACCGCCTGCGCGCCCTTCTTTGAATGTATTAGAAAGAACTCGACCAATATGGATTGAGTCATTTGTTGAGCGAGCAGATAGTATAACTTTTGACATTCTAACTCCATAGGTAATCACGATATCTACCCCTTCGGTTGGCAATAAGAAATCAGCGACTTGCGATAGTGCGTCTCTATCTGTCATTTGTACAACAGGAGCAAGCATTAGTCCATTTTCTAATTTAGCATCAGTCAATGCTTGTCTGAATATCGAAAGAACCTCTTGTGACCGGGGCGGGCTTTCAAAAGAGCGCATTAAATCCCAATCGATCCATGCTCCGAGCCATGAAAGAGCACGTAGGTCTACTGCATTGAAAGAGCGAGTGAATCCAAGTGTATCTGTCCTAATACCAAACGCTAAGGCTGTAGCGACTTCACGATTTATTTCAATACCGGAATTCATCAGTACAGAAGCGACTAGAGATGAGGTGGCTGCAAACTCTGATCTGATTAGAATTACATCTCCTGCAGGCCTAGTGTCACTTGTGTGATGGTCGATAATTATGTGAGGAACGCATGATGGTGGAAGGATATTATTGGCTCCAGGGTGGCTAAAGTCTACACATATTACTAAATCTGAATCTTTTAACAAATCTTCAACTTCCCAATCAAGAATTAGTTTTCTGATATCCATTTTTAATAATTTAACCATCACTTGATTTTGTTGATGTTCAATCATCCCTCCATGAATTATGGTTGGTTTGTGACCTATTGATTCGCATAAATGTTTGATTGCCAGTGCACTCGCAAGAGCATCAGGGTCGGGATTATCATGACAAACTATCAGCACTTTAGCATTCTTTTCTTCATTTAGGCGCCTCAATACCTCGCTAGCACCCTGCTTCCGATCAATAGATCTCAATCTATCCTGTATTGCTGAAATCGTCAAGTCTTCAACAGAAATTCGTTCTGCACCCTCGATATCAATAGTAGACAAAATTGGAGTATTAGGCCAATGATTGCGTAATTCTTTAACAGGGTCATCATCACAAATAATTTCTTCAAGAAGTAAAATTGCAGTAGGTGTTACTTCAGGTAGTGGCATTTCATGTAATTCCATTTCTGTTGGAAGTGCTACAATCTCAGCATCAGGCATCCCTACCATCTGTTCAGCAAGTCCGATAATTCTCACGCGAGAGCGCGCTCCAATCCATTCTGCTAACCTCAGGGCTAGGGGGTCTGAGCCAAAAATTAGAAACAAGACTAGCCCTCCAATGCTTCTAAGGTTGAGAACAAATCAGTATGTTCTCTAACATCATGAACCCTGATTATATCAATTCCCTCGTAGAAGGCCTTTGCAGCTATCGCAAGGGTTCCTGCTAATCTGTTTTCAGTTTCTGGCTGGTCACAAATCTGTCCAATCATGGATTTACGAGATACTCCCCACATTATTGGATAGGGTTTCAATTGTGAATTAGAATTAAGCAGATTGATATTGTCCTCGAGAGATTTACCAAACCCGATGCCGGGGTCTAAGAATATTTTATCCATTGAGTGCCCTCTTTCTACTAACTCTCTTGCTTTTGATATTAGCATACCATTTACTTCTAGAGAAACATCATCATACTGTGGATCATCTTGCATAGTGCCCGGTTCACCCAGCATATGCATGACACAGACATAGCATTGTGATTCAATAACTAAATCCAGCATAGCGGAATCTCGTAGCCCACTTACATCATTTATCATCGAAGCCCCAGCCTCTAAGGCCAGTTTGGCAACTTTAGCATGACGGGTATCGATTGATACTTTACCTGATTTTGAAATCTCTTCGACTAAAGGTATTACTCTCTTTATCTCCTCTTCTATAGAAATTGATGTTGCCCCTGGTCTAGTGGATTCGCCGCCAATATCTACCCAGTCAGCGCCATTTTCGAACATTTTTAGCGCCATTTCGACATCCCCTTTTCTAGATGCTGCATGGAAAGAATCAGGAGTGGCGTTGATGATTCCCATTACTTGGGGCCGGCTCCAATCGTCCCCTCCATAGACTGCCATGTTGAACCCCCTGCCCGCGGCAGGTTTTATGAGATGTGGAGGCGCAGGAGTTGCCATGTCTGAAGAGGAGGGAGTGATCGATGATACCTCAGAGAGCCTCTCTTCTGAAGAAATACCCATGCCTAATGAAGAGCAATTGGAGTTGGCTGAGCGTATTATCGTTAGACTCAATCCGCCTTCCCGTACAGCGATTTCAAAGATGATTCACGCTAAAGCAAAGGTAGTTGGTGCTATATTTACTGGTTACGCAGTATTTTGGTGGTTAACAGTATTACAGACTGAAGAATCTACTTCCTTTGAGTCGATTTTCTTCGGGCCTGATTTCATCACGATTACGATTGTAGCTCCATGTTTAATTTTCGTTGGCTCACTACTATCAGATTTCAGTAGAGAATTGGGTCAATTATTCCCTGGTCTAGTTAGTGGGATTATGTTTGTACTGGCCGTTCTTTACACCTTTGAACCAGTAATAATGGGCCTTGTCGATAATATCTCAATGAATGCTGGAATCTGGATGACTTTTAGGCTAACTGTACTCTGTGCTACGGTTTTACTCGCTGCCAAGTTGCTAATCGATGCTTGGCTACTGGGTTGGGTAAAGACTCTGATGGAACATTACCCTGACTTAGACTTCTCAGATCCATACGGTGAATCTAATCAACTTGAGGATATAGTTTCTGAAACCGAGGCTTGAAACGCAAAACCACTTCGCATTAACCATGAGCGAGAGACTTGATGTTCTTCGTCTGGGCTATCGTGTAGGCCGAGACCCTAGAATTACAACTCATCTTGCATTGGTTGCCAGAGCGTTAGGGGCGGATGGTTTCCTATTGGCCGGTGATGAAGACCAAGGCATGTTTGACAACTTAAACTCGGTTAGTGAAAGGTTCGGAGGGGCCTTAGATACAGGTCATGTGAGTGGCTTAAGCCATCTGCGTCGACATGTGGAGGGCGGTGGAGTTGCTGTACATTTGACTATGTATGGTGAGCCATTTAGGCAGGCTATTCCTAAGATACGCAGAGATAAGCCTTTGTTAATTATAGTTGGAGGTGCGAAAGTACCTGGTGATGTTTACAAAATGTGTCAACATAATGTCGCTGTCGGCAATCAACCTCATTCTGAAGTTGCAGCTCTAGCCCTTTTCATGGATGCCTGGTTTGGAGAATCGGGAACCGAACTGCGTTTTGATGATGCTCGGCTAGTTATTGAAGGAATTAACGGCGGAAAGATAGTTCACGATAAAGCCGATGAAGAAGAGTAGGTTACCGACCGCTTACTTGTTTCCAGTAGCGTAGTTGAATCGATGCCCTCGTGTGCGGGTGTGCTCACGCGAGTTCTTCTGGGCCGTTGCCAATGATTATGACCCCTATACAATCAGCATTTTCGATGTCGGGTGAGTGGTCTCAGAAAGGAGATACTTCTCCCGGCGACCGATTG